>Ga0268262_10003979_pt1 | contig 15545 bp, 19 predicted proteins | sample TergutNc150P3_FD_190354 | JGI IMG/M metagenome (GOLD analysis project Ga0268262, IMG submission 190354) | Nasutitermes corniger P3 segment gut microbial community from laboratory colony in Florida, USA - Nc150 P3 (SPAdes) (version 2) | ecosystem: Host-associated > Arthropoda: Insects >... | reverse complement strand
GTGCATTTCTGTTATTTGAAGCGTCTTCTGGAAAACTCTCAAATCGCGATACCAAAGTTTTAATTACTTCAATTGATATTTTTTCTTTTTGATATGGTGTAAGTGCCATAATTATCCTATATTACAAGATCCAAATTTTTCCAGTATCGGTTGTTCCAAAATAAAAAAATCAAGTTCGTTTATTTTATCTTTATACTTTCCATATTTTTTTATATTCAAAATGACTTCACTCCAAATGCTATCTAATTTTTCTTCCGTAACAGAAAGGGAAAAATCATCTATACGCTCAAAAATTTCATCTTTTGATTCTTTTATTTCTAAAAAAACAGAATTTTTATCAAGATAGAGGTTTGTACCCCAAACCTCTACGTTTCCCACATTAAAACTCGCACAATAAGCTTTCATATTTACCTCCTCCTCAAATGAAATATCGTTTCTGAATACGCATTTTTGTCCTTTTCCGAGCGATTCAACACTGGACGATTAAAACGATTTACAATTTTCATTCCTGCCTTCTCCGCAATTTCAGGATACATGTTAAACTTATCATTTGCAACAAGAAAAACATCATAATCGTCTGCCAAAAAGCGTTTACAATTATTCAGCACATCTGAAATTCCCTGAATGTAGCTTATTTGAGCCTCTTTCTTCAGTCCTTTGAATAAAGGGCCAATTTCTAATTCGTCTTTTCGTTCAAAACCAAACAAATCATAAGCATAGGCGTGTTGTTCGTGGTAATCAATCAATCCAACATAAGGCGGAGAAGAAAAAATCCCTTTGATTTTTTGCTTTTTGAGCAATTTTCCAAATGCTGGATTTTGTTTTTTTATTTGCTTAAAAATATCAATATCACGGCTATCGCCTGTCAAACACAGTTGAAATGTGTCTGTCCTTAATTTGTCAAACTGCAAAAGTCGATTAACCGTATCTTTTGAATATGTTTTCCACCATTTGAGGATAGAAAAAAGTGGTTTGCAAATTTTACCGTGCTTACTGCAATAGTAAGTGGCTGTTACAGGCTCTAAAAGCGTTGCTAAATCGGCGTGTGTAGTTGCACGGCAGCTACGAATTGTGCGACACAAAATAATGCTGATAATTTGCTTTGTGTCAATATTTTTTATCTCTTTTATTCGTTCAGAAACAAAATCAATTTCATCGCGAATATGAGCTGAATACCATTTGTCGAGAAAAGTTTCATTTTTATCTTGTCTTAATTTTATATTATATTGATTGACAAGACTTTCGTAAATATGCAAAAACTGTTTTTCTTTTTTAGTTCCGTATTCTTTTTCGTTGATTTCGCCGTTTCGTAAGCTGTATTTATAATCAGGAACAGGAAAATATTTATTATTGAAATTATTTAATTCGAGCAATAAATCATCTTCAAATTCCACTGCATTTGAGTTTTCGATAAATTTTTCCAAAGATTTGGTTATCCTGTCAATTTCCTTTTTCAAATTTACAATGTCATATTTTGCGATTTTGCAATTAGCAATCAGCGAATTAAAAACAGAAACATCAATTCCAATGGCATTTATCCCTAGTTCGCAGGCTTGCACCATAGTTGTGCCGCTACCAGAAAAAGGGTCAAGCACAATATCGCCTTTTTTGAAATAGGTTTCTGTTTTAAAATTATCAGTATGACTATCTAAAAAATATTCAACAAGCTGAGGAATGAACTTACCTTTATATGGATGCAACCTATGAACGTGTTTTGTGGTTTCTGCCTCTTTGTATTGTTCAAACGACAACGCCCAATTCAAATCTTTGCCAAGTTGTTCTTTAAAATAATTTTCTCTTGAAGTTAAATACTTTTTGTAATACTCCTGCAATTCAGATCGCAACACTTGCGTAGTTCCATTTTCACCGATCTTCCGTATCAAGCCATACTGCACCAAATAGGCAATGTTAGATGTGGTTACATTTTTCCCAATGTAATCCGTTGCCCATTTGCTTGCTTCTGATATGCTGAATAACTGCATTGTTTTAAATATAGCAAAATTCCCCAGCACTCTTCCCAAACTTCAACAACTCCCTGACAAACGAACTAGACACACTCAAATGCTCAGGCTTGGAACTAAGCAGCACCGTCTCAGTGCCGGGCAAAAGTTTTGCGTTATTCCACGCAATAGATTGCTCCAACTCCAAATCGGAACCTCTCCGCACTCCCCTAACCAAAAATTTGATATTGTTTTTCTGCAAATAATCCACAGTCAAGCCATCCCAAATTTCAACGCTTGCTTGCGGAAAATTTTTCATCGCTTTTTTTGCAAACTCAACTCTTTCTTCTGCAGAGAAATGAGTTTTTTTGTTCACATTGTTTGCAATTAAAATTATGAGCTTGTCGAAAATTGCACAGGCTCGCTCGGCAACGTCTTTGTGACCGATGGTGAAGGGGTCAAAAGAACCCGCAAAAACTGCTACCCGTTCCATTTGCCACGCTCCTTTATTAAATTTTCCAAAGCATCCAAAGCTTCTTCTTGCGGAATGTTTTTGCGCACAGGTTCCTCCCCTGCGTAAAGAGTAACTTTGCCTGGTGCTGCGCCAACATATCCAAAATCTGCACCTGCCATTTCGCCAGGACCATTCACTATGCAGCCCATCACCGCTATGGAGAGATGCTTTAAATGCGAAAATCTTTTTTTAACCTCTATGGTTGTGCTTTGCAAATCGAAAAGCGTTCTGCCGCAACCCGGGCAACTTATAAAATCTGCTTTGGTTTTGCGAAGCCCTGCCGCTTGCAAAAGTGCATAGGCAACTGGAATTTCATTTACTGGATTTTCTGTTAGCGAAACTCTTATTGTATCGCCAATCCCATCTATCAGCAAAGAACCTATGCCCACTGCGGATTTAATTCTGCCGTCTTCGCCCTCGCCAGCTTCCGTTACTCCCAAATGAAAGGGGTATGGTTTGTGCCCGCCTGTTCTTAGCCTCTCTGCCATTAAACGATTGGCTTCCACCATTTCTCTTGGGCGGCTGGCTTTTAAGCTAAATATAATTTGGTCAAAATTTTCTGCTTCGCACATAGTTAAAAATTCCATTGCGCTTTCCACCATCCCAAGCGGAGTATTGCCATATTTCTCAAGTATTCTAGAGCTTAAAGAACCGTGATTAACACCTATGCGAATGGCGCGTCCAAGTTTTTTTGCTTCTTTAACGAATTGCGGAAATGCTTCATTTCCAAAGTTGCCCGGATTTACTCTCACCTTTTCCACCCATTTAAGAGCTTCAAAAGCTGCTCTTGGCTGGAAATGTATATCTGCCGAAAGTGGAATTTTAATGCCGGCTGCTCTGACTTTTTCTGAAATTTCCTTTAACTTTTCCGCATCGGCGAGCGTTGGAACCGTTATTCTAACAAGTTCGCAACCTGCACTTGCAAGCTCTATAATCTGTTTTACCGAACCTTCAATATCTTTTGGGCTTGTGGTTGTCATGGATTGAACAAGCACGTTTGCTCCGCCCCCTATAACAGCAGAACCCACATTTACGGCTATAGTTTTTTCCCGCATAAATTATTTCTTCTTTTTAGTTGCGGGGTTTTCTTTTTCCGCTCCCTCGCCGAGCCACAATTTCAACAGATTTGCCGCATTTTCAGGGTTGGCAATAGCCCAGCTCTCCAAACGCTCTATAAGCTCGTTTTGCTTACGAACCGGCTCTGGAACTTCCTCGGTGTCTGCCTCAATGGAAATTTCCTCGTGGCGCGGCACAGGTGGGTTCATCGCGTTTATCAAACTGAGCACAACCATTCTGAGGAACACAAAAGCGAGAATCACAATTAAAATTATTGTTATCCTGAGTGCCCAGGTTTCCCACAATTCCTTGTTGCCCATCTGAACCATAGCCTCTTTTTCTTCTTCCCAAAAGCTGCGGTCAAATTGCATACAAACAACATAAACGCTATCGTTTCTCTCTTGAGAAAAACCAACGGCGTTTTTAACCAGTTGGGTAATTGCAGCCATATTTTCTTCACTGCGTGGGCGATATAGTTTTTTGCCCGAAAGCGTATCTCGCTCGTAAATGCCATCAACAGCTACAGACACCGTTAGCCTTTTTGTTGCGCCAGGGCTACTTATTATTTGCGCCACGCTTCTATTCACTTCGTAGTTGGTAATGGAACCTTCTTTTGTTTCGTTGCCGTTTTCGGGCGGAATTTGCGAACGTGTGCCATCATCGCGTTGCTCAGAGCGAACCACTTTTTTTGTGGGATCGTAGCTTTCCACCGTTCTGCTTATTTGGTCAAAATCCAAATCTGCTTTAATGTTTACCGTAGCATTGTTTGGCCCTAAAAATACATCTAACATTCCCAGAACCTGCTTTCTGAGGTATGATTCTGCACTGCGGCTAAATTCCATATTGTGGTCTGTATGCTCGGCAACTTCATTGTCTGCAAAACCTTTTGTGAGCATAAGCCCGCTATCGTCAGTAACCGTAACCTGCCGTGGTTTTAAGTTATCCACCGCGCTTGCCACCAAATGCTGAATGCCTTTTATTTGCCTCTCTTGCAAATCTGAGCCTGGGCGCAGCGTAACAATAACGACCGCTTTTGCTTCCCTTTCCTTATCCATAAAAAGAGTTTGCTTTGGAATGGTTATGTGAACACGCGCCTTTTCAACCTCTCTAAAGGTTTCAATGGAGTGGGCAAGCTCGGCTTGAACCGCCCTAAGGTAATTCAAATTCTGGGCAAAATCTGTCATGCCAAGCTGGTTTTTGTCAAAAAGCTCAAAACCCTTATCCCTGTCCCTTGGAAGCCCAGCCCTAGACAAAGCCATGCGAATTTCGTAAAGGGTTTCTTTGGGAACCAAAAGAGTGCGACCATCGTTGTCCAGCTTGTATTCATACTTATTTTCTTTCAAAAAAGCGGTTATATCTGCAACGGTGCTAACTTCCATATTGGCATAGAGCGTTGCCATGCGGGAATCTGTTGCATTTACAACTTGAAGCGATATAGCTACAATAATAAAGGCAAACAGCAAAGCCAGAGAAGCAATTAAGATTCCTTTCTGCACAATGCTGAATCTTTGCCATATATCCCTAAACTGGGTAAATAATTGCCGAAAAAATTCAGACATGAGGGGAATATAGAAAATTGTTCTGGACCATGAACCAGTGGTAAATTACTATTTTTGCCCTTATGGAACAAGAAAAACAGAATTTTAGCAGAAAAGAATTGGAATTTGCTGTTTTTTGCATTGAAAATATAGCGGAAAAATTGGGAAAAAACGGAAATGAAGTGTACAAAATGCTAACGGAAAAAAGCGATATTTTAGATAGTTATATAATTCCGTGCTACGATGTTTTGCATACACAAGGGAAGAATTATATTGTCAATGATATTTTAGATTATATGAAAAAAAGAGGGGTAATGGAATGATTTTATATCACGGCTCTTATGTGCAAGTAGTTAAACCTGATTTGTCGTTTTCTCGCAAAGAGCTAGATTTTGGCACTGGTTTTTATACAACATCTATTAAAGAACAATCCGAAAAATGGTCATTGAAATTCAAAAAAAGACATGAACAATCAATAGTTTCAATGTATGAGTTTGATGAAAAAATTATAGACAAAATTCGTGTTTTAAAATTCAATTCATATTCAGAGGAATGGCTTGATTTTGTTATTTTATGCAGAATAGGCAAAAGTTTAGAAGAAAATTATGACTTGATAATTGGAGGTATAGCAAATGACGATGTATTTAATACCCTGCAATTATTTTTGGATAAGCTCATTCCAAAGCAAGAGACTTTAAAAAGGTTGCAATATGAAAAACCGAATATTCAATATTGTTTTAAAACTCAATTCATCATCGATACCCATTTGCATTTTGCAGGAAGTTATCAAATATGAAAGCGCATCCCACATTATTGCAACTGAAGTATGATGACGTTATTGAAACTCTATCAAAAAAAGCAAACATTTCTCTTAGAGAAGCCTTGGATATGTTCTATAAATCGCCCATATACGAAGAAATAAGCCAGGGAATATCGGATATGCACTGTAGAAGCGATATATATTTGGCAGATGATATTTTGCTAACATTGAGCTGATACCAAAGGCTTGCAAATAATTCAGATTCTTCAAATTTTGGTTTTGCATTAGGGCGACTGGAAAGTAGGAAATTTCTTTTGTCTGGAACCCCGATTCACCCGATTTTAGGATTTGCCCGATTGCGTATTTATGCCCTGAGAATAGGCAGGGCATTTCAATGAATATTTTTCATAAAATCATTTGTTTTTATCTGCATCTTTGAAAACGCAAACAGTTTCTTCCCCAAGTCTTTAAGCGATGCTCCTATGTGATATGTGTCCTCGTCAATCAGCATAAACCTATCGTGTACTTTTGTGTATGTTTTCGCTGTAATTTGTGGATATTGCGAATTGTGTTTTTGAAGGTCTAGCTGTAATTGTTTTGAGATTTGGTATGTGTAAATCGTTGCCGACACTCCGCTGTTTCTCTTGGAAAGCAATGTCAGAACGCTTTCATCTATGTAATTGTCAATTAGAACAATGCTCCTTTTTGCGGATTTTACCAAATTGCAGACAAAAGTATAAGCATCAAAAATCTGCCCGTCATAAAAGATACCTTCTAATGGTGGCAAAGAAGATTTGACAAAAAAATCAATTTTCTTTTCTACTTCAATTAAGCGATTTTCGTGATTGGCAGATAATTTTTTAATACTTTCAATTTGCTGATGAATGGCATAACCTTTTAACAGGTAATTCTTTAATACATTTGTAGCCCAAATCCTAAAAAGCGTTGCATTTTTTGAATTTACCCTATATCCAACGGAAATAATAGCATCAAGGTTGTAAAAATTCGTTTCCTTATTCTGTGTTTTTTCGGCAATAGCACCATGCTGGGTGGTTATTTCCATTTTGGAAATAACCACTTCTTCATTAAGTTCGCCTTCTACAAAAATATTTTTCAGATGCTTGTTTATAGCAGGAATACCGACATTAAAAAGTTCCGCCATCGCCTTTTGCGTAAGCCAAACGGTTTCGTCTTCCAAGCGTACTTCCAATTTCAATGCACCATCTGGCTGGTACAGCACGAGTTCGCCTTTGTTTTCTTTTTTGCCCATAACGCTATCTCCAAATTTTGAGGTTTTTGTTAGGGCGACTGGAAAGTAGGTAAAGAATATTCCCTAATGGGGGGTAATGTAGAAAACGACAACCGCATTTATTTAAACATAAAAAGTTACTGAGAACTGTTATTTATATTCCATGAACTTAATAATGCCGTTTTTCCCACTTCATAAAGAAGCCCTGACAATTCTTCTTCAAATAACAGTTTTATTTTATTGTCTCCACACAATTTCTTAAAATCTTTATTTTCTTCACAATTTGCTCTTGTTACTATTAATATTTTATCTATCAACTTAATCCCTTTCTCTTTTTCCCAATAAGCATCAGCTTTATTAAGTTGGTCAATTGCCCATTCTTCAGCTTTACCCCACCAATCTTTCACTTGTATTGCTATGCCGTATTTTATATCCGCCAAACCAAAAATCTTAATTAAAATATCCGTTCCATGTTTCTTTTCTTCTTTGCCTCCTTCTCGTGTAACTTCAAAATAAGGTGCTGGATAAATTATGTTCAAAGCTTCAACCAAAGCGAATTCCCAACCTTCATTTATGAAACTCTTTTTTGCATTATCAATAATCAAATCCTTAAATTTTTTATCATCAAAGGAATTATCAAAAGCTTCTGTTAAAGATTTACGAAATCGTGCCTCGTGAGTTATGCTTTGATCTTCGTTAGAATTTATAATTTTTTCTATGCTTTCACCGCAATTTATTTGCCAAAAACGAGGAATTCGTCTTAGTGCTCTCTGCAAAACATCATCTATATTTTTGTTGTATCTACTGAAATGTTTAATTTTCTCAACAGGGAAAATGTGTCCATAATCCCGTTGTTCTTTGCTAATCTCAAAAATTTCAAATCTATATCCAGTTTCAAAATCTTCTGTAGCTCTTGCAATTGTAACATCATTCCAGTTTGGCAAGCGTGGAATCAGCAAAATATCATCTTTCTTAACTTTTTTATATATCGGTAAATTACCTCTCGCTCCTTCATCAGTTGTGTCTGGCAATTTATGATATTCTTCGTAACCCCAGCCTTGCCTTAACCGACCTTTTTCAAGTTCGTTATTAAAGAATTTTATATTTCGGATGTCTATTCTGTATCCATAGTAGTTTTTTGCCATTTTTGCCTCATTTAAGTACAAAAATAGTAAAGTTATAACGAAACGTTTACTATATTATACTTCATTATGAAAGTCTGCACGCAGAACTTTGGGAAAGGTGCCCAGAGAATAGATGTCTATAAGAAATTAGGCGGTTATTCCAATATAAGTCGCCGGCTTTTTGATTTGTCTCAGTTTGAGCTTATAGATTTGATTCAAGGCTCCGGGCTTAGAGGCAGAGGCGGCGCTGGGTTCCCAACCGGAATGAAGTGGAGCTTTGTGCCCAGAGGTGGCAAGCCTGTTTATATAGCGGTGAACGCAGACGAAGGCGAGCCAGGCACCTTTAAAGACCATTTTTTGATGAGAGAAGACCCTCATCGCCTTATTGAAGGCTTGATAATAGCGGGCTGGGCTTTGGGCGCAAGGAATGCCTACATTTATGTTCGCGGCGAATTTTTGCCTGCAATAGAGGCTTTAACCGAGGCTATTAGGGAAGCCTACAAAGCTGGCTTTTTGGGAAAAAATATAGGTGGAACAAAATACAGTTTAGATATTGCCGTGCATAGAGGCGCAGGCGCTTATGTTTGCGGCGAAGAAACAGCTCTTATAAATAGCCTTGAAGGGCAAAAAGGGCAGCCTCGCCTTAAGCCTCCATTCCCGGCGGTGAATGGCGCATGGAATATGCCAACTTGCGTTAATAATGTTGAAACCATAATGGCATTGCCTTGGATTTTGGAAAATGGGCCAAAGGAATATCAAAAACTTGGAACGCCCAAAGCTGGCGGCACAAAGGTTTTCTGCATCTCTGGAGATGTAAAAAAACGCGGAGTTTATGAGGCTAGGCTAGGCATTCCCTTAATGGAACTTTTGGAAAGCGAGGAATATTGCGGTGGTATAGTCGGCAATTTAAAAGGTTGCATACCTGGCGGTTCTTCAACCCAGGTTTTAACACCAGAAGAATGCAAAAAAGCAAATATGGATTACGAAAGCCTTGCCGCTATGGGCACAATGTTTGGCTCCGGCGCGATTATGCCCTTTAACGATACACATAGCATTGTTCAAATGCTAAACACGCTTGGCAAATTTTACTCGCATGAATCTTGCGGGCAATGCACCCCTTGCCGCGAAGGAACGGGATACGTTCAGCGCATAATATCTTGCATTGCAGACGGCAAAGGCAAAGACGGAGACCTTGAACTTTTGGATAGCCTTTGCAAAGGCTTTACAGGCACAACAGTTTGTCCGCTCGCCGCCGCTCTTGCCGCTCCCGTGCAGAGTTACCTGCAAAAATTCCGCTCCGAATTTGAAGAGGCAATTTCAAGCAATCCAGAACACGCAAGCCCAAGGCTGAACGAAAACTACCGCCCACAAGGATGGTTTGGAAATTGACGATGAAAAAATTAGTTGCCATTTTTGTTGTTTTGCTTTTTGCCCTTGTGGGTTTAGGTGTGGGCAGCGTGTTTTACACATACAAGCAATGGGATAAAATCTCTCCATTAAAAGAACCTGTGCTTTTGGAAATTCCCAAAGGTTATGGGGCAGAGCAAGTTGGCAGGTTGCTGCAAAAAAACGGAGTGATTGAAAGCGGAAAGTCCTTCAAGTGGTGGTGCAGTTTTCACCCAGGTGATGTGAATTTCAAAACTGGATGGTATAAAATTCCCACAGGGCAAAAAATAGACCAAATCGTGGCTCTTTTGAGTTCCGGCAAAACCGCCAGCATAAGGGCAACCATTCCAGAGGGAAAGGCAACTTGGGAAATAGCTGGTATTTTGTCGCAGCCGCTGAGTTTGGATAGCGCAAAACTGGACAGCTTAATGCACAGCACCGAATTTACTAAGTCTCTGGGCATAGAAGCAAAAGATATGGAGGGTTATCTTCTCCCAAACACCTATGATTTTCCCTATGGAGCAGACGAACAACTTGCAATAAAAATTTTGGTGCGGGCAAATTTAAAATTGCGAGACGAAATGCAAGCGAAAAACAGTCCCGTTTGGGAGGAGCTTGGCGGCTGGCACAAGGTTTTGACAATGGCAAGCGTTGTGGAAAAAGAGGCTGCCGTTCCGCAAGAGCAAGTTCATATAGCAGGTGTTTTTTTAAACCGCTACAGAATGGGAATGCCACTCGGTGCAGACCCAACCGTTAGATTTATTTTTCGCAACCTAACAGGTCCAATATATAGAAGCCAGCTTGAAAGCAATAATCCTTACAACACCCGCAAATTCGCAGGGCTAATGCCCGGTCCCATATCAAACCCAGGCAGGGCGGCAATAGAGGCAACATTATTCCCAATGAAAACAGAAAGTCTCTTTTTTGTGGCAAAAGATGATGGTTCAAGAGAACACTTTTTCAGCAAAACTCTTTCTCAGCACAATTCGTTTAAAAACACTGCGGCAAAGAATAGGGGAGAGTGAAATAAAAAAATCAAATGCCAAAAATCCTGATAAAAACCCCTAAAGAAATTGAGCGCATAAGAGATTGCGGCGCGCTTGTTGCGGAGACTTTGGCAAAAGCGGGCGAAATGTGCAAGCCTGGCGTTACTACGCAAGAGATAGATGACTTTGTGCGCGAATTTACGCTCAAAAATGGAGCTATACCTGCATGCCTCGGCTACAAAGGCTACCCAAAAAGCGTTTGCGTAAGTGTAAATGATGTTGTAACTCATGGAATACCAAATGGTTACGTTTTAAAAGACGGTGATATCGCAAATATAGACATAACATCTATTTTAAATGGCTACCACGCGGATTCAAGCGAAACGTTTTTTATTGGCAAGCCTGCAAAAAATGCTAGCGAGCTTGTAGCCGCTTCTCGTCAATGTTTGTTTGAAGCCATAAAGGTTTGCGAACTCCCGAAAGCTCAATTTAGCGATATTGGGGCAATAATAAGCGGAATAACAGAAGAACATGGCTTTAGCGTTGTGCGCGACTACTGTGGGCACGGCATTGGCAGAGCCTTTCACGAAGAGCCGCAGGTTTTGCACTATCGCCAGCGGTTTCCGGGACCAAAAATTGAGCAAGGCATGGTTTTTACCATTGAACCCATGATAAACGAGGGCTCTTACAAAGTAAAAACCCTTTCAGACGGCTGGACCTCGGTAACTGTGGATGGCAAGCTCTCTGCCCAATGGGAGCATACATTGGCAATAACCTCTCATGGAGCGGAGATTTTAACGTTAGCTCGGTAATTTTATGATTATTTACTCTAAAAAACATAAAAAACATATAAATCCTATTGACAAACTAGGAATTAATTTCTATATTTAGGCAAAAAGGAGAATATCTTTATGGCAAGAGTTGAAAAAATTACTGATCTTATCGGGAATACACCGCTGGTTAAGATCAATAAGATCAATGACAGCGAGGCAACGGTGTATGTAAAACTAGAAAGCTTTAATCCTTTGCACAGCGTTAAAGACCGCATTGCGCTTGCTATGATTGAAGCTGCCGAAAAAGATGGCAAATTGAAAGCGGGTACGGTTATCATTGAGCCTACTAGCGGCAATACCGGTATAGGGCTTGCTTATGTGGCTGCCGTAAAGGGTTACAGGATAATCCTCACTATGCCAGAAACCATGAGCATTGAACGCCGCAAACTGCTCAAAGCGCTTGGAGCCGAATTGGAGCTTACCGAGGGGGCTAAGGGCATGAAAGGTGCAATAGCCAAGGCAGAAGAGCTTGCCAAAGCCACTCCTAACTCATTTGTTCCTCAGCAGTTCAATAACCCTGCTAACCCAGCTATACACGAAAAAACCACAGGTCCCGAAATTTGGAATGATACTGAGGGAAAAGTGGATATTTTGGTTGACGGAGTTGGAACAGGCGGAACTTTGGCTGGCGCTGGAAAATTCTTAAAATCGAAAAAGCCAGAAATAAAAATAATCGCTGTGGAACCTGCCGCATCGCCCGTGCTTTCGGGTGGGCAGCCTGGTCCGCACAAAATTCAAGGTATAGGAGCGGGTTTCCAACCTCAGGTTTACGATCCCTCCGTAATAGACGAGATTTACAAAACCGATGAAATAAAAGCCGGAACAGTGGCGCGCAGGCTTGCAAAAGAAGAAGGCATTCTCGCAGGCATTTCATCGGGTTCAGTTCTTGAAGCGGCATTAACAGTCGCCAAGAGGCCGGAAAATAAGGGCAAGACCATAGTTGCGGTTTTGCCAGACACCGGCGAGCGTTATCTATCAACATGGCTATGGGAGGAATAAAATGGCTACAACATCTGCAACAGAGTTAAACGCGCTTAGCAAAACGCAAGCATACCAATTGGCGGACATCACCAAAACCCCGCCACAATTTGGGGCTATCACACCACGCTGGATAACACGTTTCTTGGAATTCAAGGGGCTGGATGCTGGCATTTACCGAGTGAACAAAGTGGTTGAAGGAGAAACTCCGCTTGATGTTTTATGCTCATCGGAGAAAAAGGGCTTGGAAATTCCCGAAGGATATGTGGAATATCAGCAAAAACCCAGGGAATATATCCTCAACTCCATATCCACTATTATAAATGTGGATACCGCTGTTCAAGACGTATATTCTTCGCCTTATGACCAAACAAAAGAGCAACTCCATTTGGCTATTGAGAGCTTGCGCGAGAGGCAGGAGAGCCAGATTATCAATAACGATGATTATGGCTTGCTGAAAAATATTCCTGCCAGCCAGCATATAAAACCCAGAAACAAAGCTGGTTCCCCTATGCCCGATGATTTGGACGAATTGCTTTCAAAAGTGTGGAAAGATCCATCCTTTTTCTTGGCGCACCCAAGAGCCATTGCTGCTTTCCAGCGCGAATGCACACGCAGAGGCGTTCCTCCCACCACCATCTCTACTTTTGGCGGTACATTTATACAATGGCGCGGCATTCCGGTTGTGCCAACGGATAAATTGTTTGTGGACGGATTAAAAAGTCCAAAGAGCCAGGCTGGCAAAACCAATATTCTGTTGGTGCGCACTGGCGAAGCAAAACGCGGAGTTGTTGGCTTGCATCAAACAGGCTTGCAGAACGAACAGGGAAGAGGGCTTTCCGTTCGCTTCAAAGGAGTGGATAACAAAGGGCTTGCTTCTTATCTCTTGTCGCTATATTGCTCTGCCGCAATTCTTGCAGACGATGCCATAGCTGTGCTAGAAGATGTGGAAGTAGGCAACTATTACGACTATCCTAATACTTTCAACTAAACTATAATTGCGATAAAAGCAACCCTCGTGCAGGGTTGCTTTTTTTATTTGTCTGAACCCCGATTGAACCGACCCGGAAAACGCAGTTTGGAGCTAGAGGGAGCCTTACCCCCATTTTCTATATTATACCTATGCCCGATTTATCCATAACCTGCCCGCACTGCAATATGCAAATAACATTTGGCATAGGCAACGACAATGCCACTCCAAGAAAAGGCGAGGTACTCGGCTTTGTATTCACTTGCCCAAGCTGCCACACCCCAGTCTCTTACCAAGCAAACGAAAACTCTGCGGTGGAGCTAGATAAAAAAACATTTGAGAACTTTCAGCGGGCAATGGAAAGAAAAATGAGCGAGCAAGAAAGGCTAAGGGGAATGGCTTTCACAAGGCAGGGCAGAACCACAACCATAGCCAAAGAACAAATAGACGAAAGCGTGTTCGGCAATATGCTAAAAGACATCAGGGAAAGCGATAACTACGACGATTTTTTAAGAAGGATTAACCCACCTCAATCTCTTCATCCGTAATACGCAGAGCCATAATCATATTCATATCATCTGGCTCATCTTCAAAATCTGCAACCAAGCCTACTTTTTTGGAATCGTCTTTGGATTTTTCAAAATGCACAATGTCTGCGATTTTTATGGGAATAGCGGCTTGACCAGCAATGGAAATTAAAAGAGCCATTCCCTTATTTATTGGACCTTCCACAACCTTACCTTTGAATACAAGGGATTTTCCATCCTCTGAGGGCGCAGTTTTTTTGACAAGAAATCTAGGCATGGCTAAAGACACCAATCAACGCGAAATTTAGAGTATTTTGAATCATTGTCTTATAAATATAGTTTTTTTTTGCGAAAAGCAACAAGAAAAAATGAAAAAAATTTAATTTTATTTCCTTATGGAACATTTTTTAACCGTTGGACGCATTCCTTTTCTAGTCTGTGCCCCCTTTTTTCACCGTTTTTTGGATAATTCTTCGCCAAAAATTCGTTTTTTAGATGGAGTTCCAAGCGAGCAAAACAAAAGACTAAGGGAGGGCAAAATAATGCTTTCTCCGTCTTCTTCCATAGAATACGCCAAAAATCAAAAAAATTACGTTATTTGCAACCGATTCTGTACCTCAAGCACCCTAGAAATACGCTCCGTGAAGCTTTTTTCAAAGCATAAATGGGAAAATTTAAGCAATAAAGCCATTTTTATAACCGAACAAAGCGACACCTCAGTCAGCTTGCTAAAATTGCTCTCAAGCCTCTACTTCAAGGTCAAGCCCGTATGGACAGATAATGCCGAGAGCTGCGATGCCAAACTGCTAATTGGCGATAACGCTTTGCGGGAAAGCGTTGCTGGCAAATGGGAATATTCCTACGACTTGGCTTCTGTATGGCAAGAATGGCAAAATTTGCCCTTTGTTTTTGCCGTGTGGATAATAAGAAAAGAAGCCTTGGGAGGAGGCTTGCTACCCTTGCTTGAAAATTATTTGAATGAAACGGAGATGAGCATAAAAGATTTCAAAGAAAACAGAAAAGAATGTTTGCAAAAATGGGAAAAACATTACCCACACAACTTGCCGCAAAATTTAGCTTGCGATTATTACAATGCGATAGATTACAGTTTCACCAGCCAGCATGAAAAGTCATTGAAAATATTTTACGAGCTTTGCGGGATGCAGGCGGAGTTGGAAGTTGTTTAGGAATTTTCTATTTTGCGGGTAGAGAGGTATTTATGGCTTTTGTGAAACTAGGACAAGAAAATATTTTTTCCGAGGACGCCTACAAATTATTTTTAGACGGAGAATCCAAGGTATTAAACGCTCGCTTGCGAAATAGCGAAGTTTCCTTTATTGAAGCTATGTTATCATCCGAAGCAGATTTCACAAAAGCAGAAAATGGCGATGCCATAGTTCGTTCAATAAGAGAACTTGCTTGGTAAAATATGGCAATAAAACAAATATAGTTCCAACCGTTATTCAGGATATTTATTATGCTTTTATGTATCGTGATTTGAGCAAAGAATCAATTATGGCTTTGGCAAGAGGTCTAGTTTTCACATCCTAGTCACATTTTATTTTTCTATATTTACCCTAATGTCGTTTATGCCACGCAATAAATTTTCTGCCAGACCCTGTGCCACAAGCTCTAGGTCTAGGAAATGCGATTTAAGACATTCATATATTTTTGCCCCCCCCCC
>Ga0268262_10003978_pt1 | contig 15547 bp, 11 predicted proteins | sample TergutNc150P3_FD_190354 | JGI IMG/M metagenome (GOLD analysis project Ga0268262, IMG submission 190354) | Nasutitermes corniger P3 segment gut microbial community from laboratory colony in Florida, USA - Nc150 P3 (SPAdes) (version 2) | ecosystem: Host-associated > Arthropoda: Insects >... | reverse complement strand
TGTAAGTATACGGCAGGGTTATGTAAATGATACGAAGATTGGACCGGTTGTGGCGGAAAACCTTCGCAACTTCAGTTATAAGGATGACAAACACCTGGTAGGGAAAAAGCTGGTACGCAGGGATTTAAGTTTTGCAAAGGTTCTGGTTGTAGACGATATGCAGACCAACCTTGATGTTACGGCAGGCCTTTTGCGTAAATACAAAATGCAGGTTGATTGTATAACTAACGGTCTGGATGCCGTTGAACGGATACGCAGCGGAAGTCCGGCTTATAACGTCGTGTTTATGGACCACATGATGCCTGGTATGGACGGCATAGAAGCGGCGGAGGCAATTCGCTCTTTAGGCACAGAATACGCAAGCAAGATACCTATAATCGCTCTCACGGCCAACGCAATCCAGGGAACCGAAGATATGTTTTTAAGTCACGGTTTTCAGGCATACATTACAAAGCCCATTGACATAATTGCCCTGGATTCCGTTTTAAAAAAATGGATACGAAATGAATCGAAATGCGATGAGGAGAAATCCGATAAATGACCAGCAGCCGAAAACTTATAGTAACCGCAATTATTTGTGTCATGTTCTTCGCGGCTATAGTTTCCGGCTGCGGGAAATCCAAAGCAAACATGACCGGCGAACAACAAAGGGATTCGTCCCTGTTCGTTTCGTTTCGGGATGTACCCGGCATAACTCAGAATGAAATTAGAGCCATCGAAGCGCTCAAGATGCAATACGGCTATTTTACCTGCGTCACAAACCTGAACACCGATGCGTTCTATGATAGAAACGGTGAACCCTCAGGTTTTAGTATTTTATTGTACGAATGGCTCTCCGAATTTTTCGGGATTCCGTTCAAAGTCGTGTTCCGTGAGTGGAACGACTTGATAGGCGGTATTTCCGGCGGCGAGTACGATTTTACCATCGAGCTTACCGACACCCCTGAACGCCGGAAGGTCTTTTTTATGACCAGCCCAATCGCCGAGCGCCAGACAAAAATCTTCCGGATTTCAGGCAGCGAACCCCTTGCCAGCATCACAAATTCGCGCCGTCTGCGTTACGCTCTTCCGATGACATCCCTCTTGTCCAACGAAATTGTCCCGGGCGCCGGATACGATTTTGATTTCATTATACTTGAAAGCCCGGAAGCAGCTTACCCATTGCTGAAAAGCGGCGAAATTGACGGGTATATTTCTCTTGATACCGTTGAAGTGGCTTTTGACACATACGGCAATGTGGTCAGCGAGGATTTCTTTCCCCTGGTTTTCAAATCGTCCTGCCTGTCAACGCAGAAGGCGGAACTCCAGCCGATAATCTCCGTCATGGAGAAAGCGCTGAATGTACGCACCCTAAAGTATTTGTTTGAACTACGCAAAGCCGGGTATCAAAAATATCTGCAAAATAAACTGTATATGCTTTTGACCGAAGAGGAACGTTCATACATAAAGAACAACCCGGTTGTGCCTATCGCCGCCGAGTTCAACAATTACCCTGTTTCATTTTTCGATACCTACGCGAAACAATGGCATGGGATTTATTTTGACGCACTCCAGGAAATCGCAGGCCTTACGGGTCTTAAATTTAAGTGTGCCAACGACCCGAATGTGCAATATCCGGAACTGATTTCCAGGCTTGAAAAAGGCGAAGCGTTGATCATTTCTGAACTGTTTCACCTGGAAGAGTACGCTGGCCGTTTTTTATGGTCAGAAATCCCGCTATTAACCGATAATTACGCGTTTATATCCAGATCGGATTTCCACGACATAGGAATAAGCGAAATTTCTTATTTGCATGTCGCCACCCGTAAATACACCTCGTATTACGAATTATTTATGAAAATGTTTCCGGACCACAGGAATCTTACTGTATTTGACACCCAGGAAGAAACATGGGAAGCGTTAAAAAACGGCGACTTCGATGTGGTTTTTACGTGCCGGCGAAGATTGGTAATTTACACCAACTACTATGAGGACGCAAATTATAAGCTAAATTTAATATTCGATGATTCATTTGATACATCATTAGGTTTTAATAAGGATGCCGCTATTCTCAGGTCAATTGTAGACAAATCTCTCCGCCTGATTAAGATAAACAATATTTCAAGCAAATGGATGAACAAAAGCTATGATTACCGGCGCAAATTGATAGAGACTCAGCGCCCCTTGTTAATTGGCTCGTCTATTATGCTTTTATTTTTCCTTGCCTTCGTAACATTTTTCCTGGTAAAAAGCCGCAGAACAGGCAAAGAACTGGAAAAACTTGTCAGGCGGCGGACAAGCGAGCTTGAGCATGAAACCGCAACATTGAAAGCCATATTTAATTCATCCTCGGATTTTATATTTTGCATGGATTTAAAATCACGTTACACACGATGCAATAAAAGTATGGAAACTACCTTCGGCATCAGAGAAGAGGATGTAGTCGGCAAGACCGACAAAGAGGTATTTAATTTCCCGGCAGAGACAATAGAAGAATTTGACGCACAGGACAGAATAGTTTTTACAACAAAAGAGCCTTCCATTTTTGAAAATCAGATAGAATTACAGTCAGATCCCGGCAATGTACTGTTTCTTGAAACTATTAAAACCCCGCTAATACAAAACGGTAAAATTACCGGAATTGTGGCTATTGCGCGTGATATAACCAAGCGCAAAGCGATAGAGCGGGAACTTGAGTATCAGACTACCCTGCTTAGAACGATAATTGATTCCCTTCCTGACGGTGTATTCTGCAAGGATTTGAAATTTAGATACACGTTATGCAACAAATACATGCTGGATACCCTTCAAAAGGACCTGGATAGCATACTCGGAAAGGATGATAAAGAGGCTCTTGGGCTGCCAGATGATACCGCGGTGGTTGCCCGTGAGATCGACATGCAAATTTTGAACGGAGAACAGCGGGTAATGTATCAGGAATGGATACGCTTCCCCGACGGCAGCATGCGGCTTTATGAAACCGTAAAATCCCCGCTTGTACTGAACGACCGCGTAATCGGGATTGTGGCCGTAGCGCACGACATTTCAGAGCACAAAGCGATGGAAGAAGAAGCCCGCGCCGCTTCACGCGCAAAGTCCGCTTTCCTTGCCAACATGAGCCATGAACTCAGGACTCCTCTTAACGTAGTCATCGGCCTGACAGATTTGGTACTGGAAGAAAACCACCTGGCCAGCCATATTAGAGAGAATCTGGCAAAGATAAGCAGCGCCGGCAGTACACTCCTTAGTATTGTAAACGACATCCTTGATTTTTCAAAAATTGAGTCCGGCAAAGTAGAAATAATGCCCGTTGAATATCACATGGCCAGCGTTCTTAACGACGTGGTTACACTGGTCTCCACACGCATTGGCGAAAAACCCATCACTTTCAAATTGAACATCAACGAAAATTTGCCCAGCAGGCTTTACGGCGACGATCTGCGCATAAAGCAGATCTTCAATAATTTATTGAGCAACGCAATCAAATACACGCGCATGGGAACCATCGAATTAAGCGTAAGCTGTAAACGCGAAGGCAACGATGTGTTGATGGAAGTGTCCGTCAGCGATACCGGTATCGGTATTACCAAAGAAGACTTAAAGAAGCTCTTCGCGGATTATAATCAGGTAGACACACGCGCCAACCGTAGTATAGAAGGCACAGGCCTGGGATTGGCCATCACAAAGAGGCTTACAGAACTTATGGGCGGAGAGATCTCCGTGCAAAGCGAGTACGGCAAGGGTTCGGTCTTCTCTGCGCATGTCCGGCAGGGCTTTGTAACCGATATACCAATCGGGCCTGTTGTCGTGGAAAACCTGCGTAAATTCCGTTATGCCGATGACAAACGCGATGTCTCCAAAAAGATCGTGCGTTACGATTTAAGCTACGCCAAGGTAATGGTCGTGGACGATATGCAAACCAACCTTGACGTGGCGGCGGGCCTCTTGCGCAAATATAAAATGCAGGTCGATTGCTTAACCAGCGGGCAGGAGGCTGCCGAGCGGATACGCGCCGGCAGTCCGGTTTATAACGCCATATTCATGGATCACATGATGCCCGGGATGGACGGTATAGAAACGGCAGATTTGATACGCTCTTTTGACTCAGAATACGCGCGTAAGATACCGATTATCGCTCTTACGGCAAACGCCATCCAGGGAACGGAAGAAATGTTTTTTGAACACGGTTTTCAGGCCTTTATTTCCAAGCCCATCGACATATTGGAACTGGATTCCGTTCTCAAGAAATGGGTGCGTAACGAATCAATGGCTGGTTCATCGGATAGTTCATCAATACCAAATACAACAGCGGAGAATAGCTATAAAGACCTTGACATAAACATTCCAGGACTCGACACAAAAGCGGGACTTTCTTTATACGGCGATGATTTTGAGATTTACCTGCCTACACTGCGTTCTTACGTTTCCCATACTACCGGCGTTCTTGAAAAGCTTCGGAATGTTTCAAAAGAGAGCTTGCCTGAGTACGCTATTAACGTACATGGATTGAAAGGGGCAAGCGCCAGTATAGGCGCGGAAATAGTAAGGGAATCGGCCCTGAATCTGGAAAAGCTGGCCAAAGCCGGGGATTTACAGGGAGTTCTGGCAAGAAACGACAGATTCATTAAAGGCACAGAAAATATCGTGGCTAACATAAAAAAGTGGCTGGAAAAATACGATAAGGAGAAAACAGATAAATGACCAGCAATCGAAAACCTTTGATATATGCAACACTAGGCATCATGTTCTTTGCAGCTATGGTTTGCGCCTGCGGGAATCAGGCGGCAGACCAGGCCTATAAACAGAACACGGTATCGTCCCCGTTCAACTCGTTTATGGACATTCCCGGCATAACAGAAAAAGAAATTTACGCAATAGATAGTCTTAAGATGCGTACTGATCGTCTGGTATATGGTGTAACGCTGGGTACCGAGACATTCTTCACGGATAGCGGTGAAATTGGCGGGTATACCGCCCTGTTTTGCGATTGGCTGACATCACTGTTCGGGCTTCGGTTTCAACCGGTGATTTTGGAATGGAGTGAATTACTCGCGAAGCTGGAAACCGGCGAAATTGATTTCACCAATTTAGCGCACACTGAGGAACGTCAGAAGACGTATTTTATGACCGAACCAATTGCCATACACTCGCTGAAGCTAATGCGCATTGAAGACAGTCTGCCGCTTAGCAGAATTGCCCAGTCACGCCTTCTGCGTTATGTGTTTCTGGAAAATTCTGTCACATTGGAAGCAGCTACCGCCGCGCTTCAGGCAGGAACTTACGAAATCATACTGGCCAAAAACTACGACAGCGTATATCAATTGTTAAAGAACGGGAACGCGGACGCGTTCATTGAGTATAATGTGGGGGAAGCCGCTTTCGACGATTATAACGATGTAACAGTCGAAGACTTCCTTCCGCTGATTTTCGGCACAACCTCTATGATGGCGCAAAAAAGCGAGCTTGCCCCCATTATTTCAGTTGTGACAAAGGCGCTGAAAAACGGCGGCACTCAGTATGCTAACGAGCTATACAATAAGGGCTACAATAACTACAAAAAAAACAAATTCCTTAAAAGTCTAAATGCCGAAGAAAAAGCGTATTTGCAGAATACCTCCGTTGTGCCGGTGTCGGCCGCACCGTGGTTTTACCCGTTAGACTATTACAACAAGTATGAAAAGAAATGGGAGGGAATTGCCTTCGATGTGCTTGACGAAGTTACAAGCATTACCGGACTTGCTTTTGAGCTTGTCAATAGTCCGGACGCGTCATGGGCCGAGGTATTTCAAATATTTAATGACGGTACGGCTGCTATATGTCTCGATCTGATTCCTTCCCCGGAACGGCTTAACCGTTATTTATGGTCAAAATACATATACCTGTCGGAAAATTACGCGCTGGTATCCAAACATAATTTTCCTAATATCGGCATCGGCGAAATTCAATACGCGAAAATCGGCCTGATTAAAAGTACAGCCTGGGCTGATATGTTTCGGAAATGGTTTCCTGAAGCCGCAAATGTAACTATGTATGATTCCCAGGATGGCGCTTTCCTGGCCCTGGACCGCGGTATGGTTGATTTGGTCATGGCGGGTACAAATGCCCTTTCCAGCGTGACCAACTATTATGAGCTTTCAAATTATAAAGCCAATTACATATTTAACAGTACCATTGATTATGTTATCGCCTACAACATAACCGAGAATATTCTTTGGTCTATTGTTGACAAGGCGCTTAAGTTCATCGATATAGGAATCATTTCAAAGCGGTGGGAAAATAAAGCGTTTGATTATGAGTCAAAATTGATGCGCGTACAGCGTCCGTGGCTGATCGGGGCAATAGTTCTGTCTTTGGGTGTACTTATCCTCATTATTGTTTTTAACCACGAAAACAGCCTGATGAAAAAGCAGCTTGAAACGATATTTAATAACGTTGAAAGCGGCATTGCCATAATTGACGTGGAAACACGTGAAATACTTGACATCAATCCGGTTGTTACCCGCATGTTTGGCGGGACAAGAGAAAAAATTATCGGGCGGAGCTGCGAACTGCTTTTCAGCGGAACTAAAGGCTGTCAGATTATTGATAACGGCCAACCCTTGATCCAGGCCGAGCGGCAATTTAAAAACGTGGACGGTAAAATTATTCCGATAGTGAAATCCGTGTCAAAAATAAATTATAACGGACGCCCGGCGCTGCTGGAGAGTTTTTCCGACATATCGCATCTGAAAGAAGCCGAAGAAGCAAAGAGCGCGTCGGAGGCAAAGACCCGCTTTATCGCAAATATGAGCCACGAGATGCGTACCCCAATGAACGTGATTGTGGGGCTTACAGATTTAATGCTGGAGGAAAATGAACCAGTTAACGTAAAAGACAACCTGAAAAAGATCAACACGGCCGGAACCACCTTGGTGGGATTAATAAGCGATGTTCTGGATATGTCAAAGATTGAAGCCGGCAAACTTGAAATAACGCCCGTGCAATACGATGTGGCAAGTCTCTTAAACGATATTATAACCCTCAATATGCTCCGTTTGGAAGAAAGACCCATAACATTCCATCTGGACATCACCGAAGACCTGCTGGCTACCCTTTACGGAGACGATTTACGCGTAAAGCAAGTAGTCAATAACATCTTAAGCAACGCCTTTAAATACACGCGTAAGGGAAGCGTCACGCTGGGGATGAGCTGTATTCGTGAACAGGATGATGTATGGACAGCTTTCTATGTAAGCGACACAGGTATCGGCATACGCCGGGAAGATATGGACAAACTCTTTTCGGATTATAATCAGCTGGATGCCAGAGCAAACCGCAATGTCGGAGGTACCGGCCTGGGACTCAGCATCACGAAAAAGCTTGTGGAGCTTATGGACGGAGAAATCTCCCTGGAAAGCGAGTACGGCGTAGGCACCACATTCCATATACGCATCAGGCAGGGTTTCGTCAACGACAAAACTGTCGGCGCGGAAACTGTGCATAACCTATGCGATTTCCACTATGCAGACAACAAGAAAAAAGCCCACGAAAAGTTGGTACGCCCCGATTTGAGTTATGCCAAAGTAATGGTAGTCGATGACATGCAGTCAAACCTGGATGTAGCCGCTATTATGCTGCGCAAGTACAAAATGCAGGTAGACTGTTTTCTGAACGGTCAGGCAGCCGTTGAAACAATAACGAAAGAAGAGCCTGTTTATGACGCCATTTTTATGGATCACATGATGCCTGAAATGGACGGTATTGAAGCGACAAAAAGAATTCGTGCCATCGGAACAAAATACGCGCAAAATATACCCATTATCGCGCTGACAGCCAACGCCATAGCAGGAAATGAACAAATGTTTCTGGAAAACGGTTTTCAGGCCTTTTTGCCCAAGCCCATTAACATCATGTCTTTGGATTTAACCGTCAGAAGATGGGTCAGGGATAAATCAAGAGAATAAGCGCTGCTTAACCAGATAGATTACTGATAGATGATGGGTATATTCCAGTATCTATAAGCTTACCTAAAATCCCCTGCATAACGAATCTCGTCGCAGTATTCGCAGCGGTAAGTCCTGTGTTCAGGATCCTCAAGGTGAAAAATATGAGGAATATATTTTTCCGTTGAAGTGATGCAGCGGGGGTTCTTGCAGACTATCACGTTTTCCACCTTCTCTGGAAGTTTTAGCCTTCTTGTCTCCATGATTTTTTCATCTTTGATGATTTTTACGGTGATATTGGGATCGATAAGACCCAAAAGATCAAAGTTAATCGAAATTGTTTCGTCGATCTTGATAAGGTCCTTTTTCCCCATTTTGTTGGAACTGGCATTTACAACAAAAGCCACTGTATAGGGCGCTTTATCCAGACCCAGCCAGTTGAATATGCGTATCCCCTGACCCGCTTTTATATGATCAATTACAATTCCGTTTCGTATCTTTTCAATGTTAAGCATCTATTTACCCCCCTATGCCGATAAAACCGATGACAACAGAGCCATCCTTACATACATTCCGTATTTTGCCTGCTTAAAATACATGGCCCTTGGATCATCATCAAGCTCAAGGTCAATTTCGTTTACCCTTGGAAGAGGATGGAGGATCATCATATCTTTTTTTGCCGATGCCATTTTATCCGCATTTAAAATATAACTGTCTTTCAGGCGCAGATAATCTTCCTCGTTAAAAAACCTTTCCCTTTGAACTCTGGTCATGTAAAGAATATCCAGTTCTCCTATCACCTTTTCAAGGTTTTCGGTCTCAACAAAGGGAATATTGTTTTTTGCCAGCGCCTGCGTTTTTAGGTAATCGGGGATTTTTAATTCATTTGGCGAAACAAAGATCATTTTTATCCCATCGTACCTGCTAAGGGTATCAGCCAGCGAGTGGACTGTGCGGCCAAATTTCAAGTCCCCGCAAAACCCGACTGTCAGGTTTGCGATTTTCCCCCTGAGCTGGCAAATGGTCAGCAGATCCGTCAGTGTCTGGGTCGGATGGTGATGGCCTCCGTCCCCGGCGTTAATCACCGGGATTTCCGAATAACGGGACGCCAAAAGAGCCGCTCCCTCCTTTGGGTTGCGCATAACGATAGCGTCCGCGTAACACGCCACTGTCCTTATCGTGTCCGCAAGACATTCGCCTTTTGCAACAGAACTGGAACCTGGTTCCGCAAAGCCCAGGCAGCTTCCTCCCAGGCGCAGCATGGCCGCCTCAAAAGAAAGCCTCGTTCGCGTACTTGGCTCAAAGAAAAGGGTTGCCAGAATGTTACCCCGGCACTGTTCCCGAAAATGAGCCGGGTTCTTTTCAATTTCCTCAGCCCGCTTAAATAGGCCCTCCATTTCTTCCTTGGAAAAATCAAGAGGCTCGATTAAATGTCGTCCCTTCAGCATAGTCCCTCCCTATATAAAAAAAGCCGCCTAGGAGTTTGTCGGGTTTAACCCTCTATATTTAGAAAAATGCTCAGAAACCATGTTTCTGAGCATTTTTTACTTTACAAACTCCTCGGGCGGCTTAAAAAATACCTACAGCAGCGTCATTACCTTCTTCGGGCATTTATCAACACAAACCCCGCAGCTGGTGCATTTTGCATTATCAACAACAGGTATACCGTTAGCCATTCTTATACATTGCTCAGGACAATTTTTTACGCAAATCTCGCATTTAATGCAGCCGTGCTTGCAGTTTTTGGCTACCATAGCCTTGTTGACATTCATGTTGGAACAATGGGGACGCGAACCTTTTACCGTCCTGGGAATTACCCAGATGATGTGCTGAGGACATTCATTCGCGCAGGCCTTGCAGCCTGTGCAGAGTTCGCTGTCAATACGGGGCAGACCGTCTTCGCCCAGTGTGATGGCGCCAAATTTGCAAACCTTTGTACAGTCGCCAAAACCCTGGCAGCCCCAGGTACAGCGCTTGATGCTTCCGGTAGAAATTTTCGCGGCCCTGCAGCTCTTTACGCCTATGTACTCCCCTTTTAGCAGCGCTGCTTCATGAGTACCCCGGCACGCCATAATCGCCACCATGGGCTTTACATCGGCGTTGCCTCCGACCAGACTCGCGATCTTTTCCGCCACGGCCTGGCCGCCGACAGAACAACTGTTAATCCCGGCCTCGCCTTTTGCTACTGAAGAGGCATAAGCGTCACAGCCTGGGAAGCCGCAAGCGCCGCAGTTGGCGCCCGGCAGTGCAGCGCGAATTTCTCCCTTAAGCGGGTCCTCTTCGACAGCAAAAAATTCCTTAAAAAAGCCCAGGGCCAAACCCAGAAAAAAAGCAATGATTAGCGAGAGCAGGGCAGTTGTTATTACAATACTCATCGCGGCCCCCTACTTTACCAAACCTGAGAAACCCGCAAAGGCAAGCGAAAGAAGGCAGGCGCACACAAATAGTATGGGCGTCCCTTTAAGAAATGCCGGAATCGGGCTTGTCCTGATCCTTCGCCTGAGTCCCGCCAAAAGCAGCATGGAAAGAAGAAAGCCCATGGCAATACCAATGGCGTAAGCCAAAGATTCGGCGAAATTGTACCCGTTAGAAATATTGTCCAACGTTACCGCCAGAATTGCGCAGTTGGTTGTAATTAACGCAAGGTAAATTCCCATAGCGTTGTACAGAGCAGGCGCGGATTTTTTTAGGTAAAACTCCACAAGCTGAACCAGGGACGCAATCACCAGAATAAAAACCAGCAACTGCAAAAACACCAGCCCAAGGGGTTCCAGAACGAACTTATAAACCGGCCAGGTAACGCAGGTCGCAAGCACCGTAACAAAGGTAACCGCCAGGCCCATTCCTATTGATTTGTCCTCGTCGGTACTCATCCCGATAAATGGGCAGAGGGCTATAAACCGCATTAAAACCACGTTATCAATTAAAAAAGCGTTGATGAATATTTTAAAAAGGTTCATGAAGGGCTCCCTTCGCTTTTTAGCTTTGATTTTATAAAGAGGTTAAGGCTTATAAACAAGGCAAACACCAAAAAACCACCCGGAGGCATAATGAAAAAGAGTATAGGCACATAACTGTCCGGCAGTACCTGAGCGCCCAAAATTGTGCCGGAACCAAGCAGCTCCCTAATCAAGGAAATGCCAAGGAGTACCCAGGTGTAGCCCAGCCCCATGCCAAAGGAGTCGGCTATGGCGTCCGGAAGCGGCGCTTTGGACGCAAAGCCCTCTACCCTGCCCATGATGATGCAGTTGACCACGATAAGGGGGATGAACACTCCCATCGCTTTTGAAAGATCGGGGAACCACGCCTTTAGCACATAATCAATTACCGTAGTAAACGCGGCAATGACAATAATAAAAATAGGGATACGGATTGAATCGGGGATCAGTTTTCTAAAAGTACTTATGACCACTTCCGACATAAGCAATACGAAGGTCATGGAAAGCCCCATGCCGATTCCGTTTGCTACTTCCGTAGTTACCGCAAGGGAAGAACAAAGCCCTATCATTAATATCAAAAGGGGATTCTCCCGGAAAATGCCGTTGACAAAAATTTTACCCAGATGCTTCATTGTGTTTTTCACCGCCTGCCTCCGGCAAACCAGGCTAAAGCGGCATCACCCGCCGCCTTGACCGACGCCGCCACCGCCCGGCTTGTTATGGTGGCGGCGGTAATTGCGATCACATCGCTTTTAGGCACAAAGGGATCGCTCACGGCTTTTCCCACAAACTGATCGTAAAAGTGAATACCATTTGCCCGATCCACATAATAACTGGCAGAAGCCGCGTTCGCTCCAAGCCCCGGAGTATCGCTGTGCTCCAGGATTTTTACTCCGCTGATTTTGCCGTTAACACCGACACCCACCAGTATTTTGATCGCCCCGTTGTAACTGGCTCTGGAAGTTCTCAAGACCACGCCAACGACTTCCCCGTTTTTGTAAGCCGCAAAAGCTCCGTCTTCTTCGATGGTTACTGTCGGGTCGCCGCTTTTTAAACCGGAGATTGGCTTAAATTCAGCATCCATGAACAACTCGCTTAACGACGCTTCGAGGTCGGCGCGCTGCCGCTGGGCAATGATCTTCACTGTTCCGTCATAAACAAAGGCAAGGCCGACACAGGCCGCGACGGCATAAAGGGCCAGAACAACGCCGAGTTTCAGCATCCCTGCGAAACCGCCTTTTTTCTCGCTCATTTTCCCCCTCCCGTCGCTTCAGGTTTTTTTACTTTTTGGGGTTTCACATAGCCGTACTTTTTCTGGATCAGCTTATTAAGGAAGGGAGTTACGGCGTTCGTTATAAGGATGCTGTATGTAACGCCTTCGGGGTAATTCCCCCATTGTCTTATAAGAGCAGTTATCAGCCCGGCGCCAAAACCGAAAATAAGTTTTCCTGAGGCAGTCAAGGGGGCGGTAACATAATCGGTGGCCATGAAGACCGCGCCGAAAAGCAAACCGCCTGACAAGACCGCAAAGAGGGGGTCTCTGCCAAACAGGAAAGAAAAGACAAAAAACGAAGCGGCCATGGAAACAGGGGCGCGCCAGTCAATGGTTTTCGTTACAAAGAGAAAGATAAATCCAATCAGAATAAGCAATATGGAAGTTTCTCCGATACATCCTGCACGCGTACCAAGGAAAAGGCTTCCAATGGTTGACCAGTAATCGCTGCCTCCGGCTAACCCCGCCGAAGCAAGACTGACACCCACATCAGCAACGGAACCGCCCAGTTTGATGATGCCAAGCGGAGTAGCGCCGGTTACGGCATCGACATTCACCGCACCGAAAAACGCTCTGGGCATTGACCAGGTTGTTGCCGACGCCGGAAAACTCAAAACCAAAAACGCCCTGCCTACCAGGGCCGGATTAAAGACATTTGCCCCAAGGCCGCCAAAAAATTCCTTGGCTACAATGATGCCGAAAACAGCTCCAAGGGCCGGCATCCACAGGGGCATACCTGGCGGCAAAACCAGGGCAACGAGCAGTCCCGTTACAGCCGCGGAAAGATCGGAATTGCGCATGTCCTGGCGGGTGGCTTTTCTGAACAGGGCCTCCGCGATTTCCGCCGCCGCCACAGAAACAAGGATGGTCAAGAGCGCGGGAAGGCCGAAGAGGACAACGCCGAAAACAGAAACCGGCGCAAGGGCCAAAAGAACCATGCCCATTAACATTCTGGTATTTACAGGAGTACCGATATGCGGACTGGAAGAGATGTAAATCAGGGGCTTTCCCTCGCTGTCTGACACAAAATCCTCCTTAAGATGACGGTTTTGGATGCTGGAAAAGCGCGGCTTTGGCTTCGGCGGCTTTCTTCGCCTTTTCCTTCGCTTCCTTGGTCAACTGCTGTATATTTCTCAACTCCTGCTTGCCTGCCCTGAAGCGCTGGGTAAGTTTTATCGAGGCGGGACACACATAAGAACAACTGCCGCACTCGATGCAATCCAAAAGGCCGGTATTTACCGCTTCGTCCAAATCGCCAGCTTTCAAAGCGTTATTTACCACAACGGGCGAAAGCCGCATGGCGCAGTTACGGATACAACGCCCGCAACGTACACATACCTTTTCCTCATGAACGGAAATTTCCTCCTGGGTCATCAAAATAATGCCGGAGGTGTTTTTCTGAATCGGCGCATCAGGGGCGGGAACCGCGAATCCCATCATAGGCCCGCCAAAAATAACTTTTCTAAGACGCTCGTAATCAATATCAATAAATTCCTTTGGCAGATCCGTCAATATAGTTCCGACCGGAACCCTGATGTTCTTTGGGTTTTTGCAGGCTCCGCCGCTTACTGTTAGTTCCCGGTCGATAAGGGGTTTGCCATGGATAAAAGCTTCGGCAATGGCTACAAGGGTACCCGCATTTGACACCACGCACCCCGCATCCATGGGTAGGCCGCCGGAAGGCACTTCCCTGCCGGTCAGCGCGGTGATGAGCATCTTCTCGCCGCCCTGGGGGTAAAGCGTTCTGCAAAGCCCTACCTTTATCTCCCCAGGGTAATTTAACTGGCTTACTTCTTTTTCTATCATGGGGATAAGGTTCGCCTTGTTATCTTCCATTCCGATAATTGCCCTGTTCACCCCAAGAACCTTCATGACAATGGCCAAGCCTTTTACCAGAACATCTGGCTTTTCGGAAATCACCGCCTCGTCAGTTGTAAGGTAAGGCTCACATTCCGCCGCATTGGCAATCACGATATCAATTTTTTTATTGGGCGGAGGCGACAGTTTTACATGCGCCGGGAAACCCGCTCCACCCATGCCGACTATCCCCGCTTCGCGGATACGCCGGAAGGCTTCTTCCTTTGTGCAGTTAAGGGGATCCATAGGCGGCATGAACAAATCCTCTTCCGGAGGGGCTGATGGGTCTGCTTCTATTATCACGCAGAGCCCTTCACTATTGTTGGATTGAGGCCTGGGCTCGATTTTCTTTACCACCCCGCTTATTGAGGCATGGACCGGCACAGTCATGGGCCCGGGCGCCAACCCGTCGGCAATGACCTGCCCCCGCCTGACCTTATCCCCTACACTTACCAGGGCTTTATTGGGCGCGCCAAAATGCTGGTTTATTGGAATAACAACCTGTTTTGGCAAAGGCGCCTGTTCAATCGCTTTGCCCTCTGTTGCATGTTTCCGGGTATTGAGTTTTAACCCTCGTTTAAAGGTGCTTACAGTCATCAAGTAATGATGATAGCGCTTTTTTACAAAAAAAACAAGGAGCTTAACACCTGCCTAATTTGCGATAAGAAACCAGGAAAATCACTAGACAAATACGATGGTCTATCGTATAATGTATCGTATGAAAGTAACTGCAATAATCGCCGACGACCTAATTTATGAAGTAAAGGAACACACCCATTGTTCAACGGTTACCGAGGCAATAACCGTTGCCCTAAAGGATTGGATCGATCTTTATAAAATAAAGGAATTGAATAAAAAAATCGCCGAAAACCCCATAAACATAACCAGCGGAAAACAAATTCGGGAAACAAACCGGTCTAAATGATAATTCTTGATACAAGTGTTTGGATTGAACATTTAAGAAACAACCAAAAATTTTTCCCAAAAGTCAGCAAGTTATTGGAAAGCTCAGGAATTCTGGCGGTGGACTGTGTTTTTGGGGAACTATTGCAGGGGGTAAAAAATAGCTATGAACAAGAAATAATACAAAATTTTTGGAAACATCTGCCAAAAGAGCACTATGAGGATCTTATAATAGAGGCAGGTATCTATTCATCAAAAAACAAGCTATTGGACAACGGCGTTGGTTTAATAGACGCAATAATCCTGACGCACGGGATAAAAAGCAATTCTAAAATATGGACTTTGGATACCAAATTTTTAAAGATAATACCTGAGAATCTAAAATATTACGGATGATAAAAGCAACTCCCTGGTAAAAAGGGGATATCCGTTTTGGAAGAGGCAAGGCATTAGCGTACTTGACATCAAAACGGCTATTTATTAGTCTAATTCTACCCTGAACCGGCGTTCTTTCCTGCGCCGGCTCATGTTACCTTGGAGCGGTGCGAGAGCGGCCGAATCGGGCTCCCTGCTAAGGAGTTGTGCCCCGAAAGGGTACCGGGGGTTCGAATCCCCCCTGCTCCGTTGCTAAAAGATCTACAGTTTGTTAAACGACCTTGCGGTCGCTTAATTGG
>Ga0268262_10003977_pt1 | contig 15547 bp, 9 predicted proteins | sample TergutNc150P3_FD_190354 | JGI IMG/M metagenome (GOLD analysis project Ga0268262, IMG submission 190354) | Nasutitermes corniger P3 segment gut microbial community from laboratory colony in Florida, USA - Nc150 P3 (SPAdes) (version 2) | ecosystem: Host-associated > Arthropoda: Insects > Digestive... | reverse complement strand
GAGGATTTGAACCTTCGAAGGCTGAGCCAACAGATTTACAGTCTGCCCCATTTGACCGCTCTGGAAACTCCCCGTTAATATGACACTATATTTATATAAAAGAATAAGGGTTTTGGCAAGGGGTTATTATTATTTTTTTTTAATTCCGTCTATTGCCCAGGAATTAATGACGTTTAGCCGTTTGGAAATGGCGGAATCCATATCAATCTTTGAGGCGACAAAATCAGAAATGTCAGCGCCCGCGACGCTGTATATTAAAATGCCTTCTTGAATCGGTTCAAAATAGAGCTGGGCTATGAATTTGTCTTCTTTAATTACGGGAATAAATAAATAACTCATACTGCGAAAATTGGTCAGGGTATAACGTAAGCCGTTCTGAATCAGCGCCATTTCAGCGCGGTAGTAAGTGTTCCCAAAATTGACGTCTTTAAGCCTGACATAAACGGTTTCACTTCTAGGTAATGTTCTTGTCGGAGGCGGGTCGGGGATTGCGGTTGTTTGCTTTTCGCTGACTATTCGATTCGCCTCTTCAAAAAGAGGGACAAGCTGTTTTCTGGTATGGGAACTGTACAGCCTCCCCTGAAGATCGCTGATTTTTCCCAATGCGTTGTATATGTCAAGAAGGCTTACAGAACCGGGATTTCCATGGAGAACCAGTATTGATTCCACAAGAAATCCGGGGTTTTTTCGTAATACATTATTAACAATTTGAGTATCCAGTTTTGAATTTTGTCCGTTTCCAATAATGACAAAACCGCTTGTTTTTTGGCTTGATTTCACATAACCGGATTCTTTAAAGACCGATGTCTTTATATCCTGATTAAGATTTGGGAAAACGTCATTAAATGCGCGTAATTGGGCGAAGATGTTATTTGCAAAAAATAAAAATAAAAGCAAATAAAATATTCTTTTCATTTAATACGCGCCTTTACCAATAAGTACCACGCCGAAAGTTTTAAATATTATCCAGAAATCCAGCCATACCGACCAGCTCTGTTGATAATATATGTCATAAGCGACCCTGTCCAGATAGTTGGAATCAGATCTTCCGGAGACCTGCCAAAGGCCGGTTAATCCCGGTTTTACGGAAAATACCATGTTATAATCTTCCCCATATTTTTCTATTTCGCCGTCAACAATAGGACGCGGGCCGACAAGGGACATTTCACCTTTTAAAATATTTATCAGTTGGGGGAATTCGTCAATGCTTGTACGGCGTAAAAATTTGCCAATTTTAGTTATTCTTGGATCATTATGCAGTTTATGATTTTCTTCCCATTCTTTTTTTATATCTGGATTCGTTTCCAATAAATTTTGCAATATTTCATCAGCGTTCGTTATCATCGTGCGGAATTTATAAGCGTAAAAATGCTTGCCATTTGTGCCAAGTCTTTTATGTTTATAAAGTATGTTGCCCGGAGAATCTAATTTAATTATTAACGCCATAATTAAAAGAAACGGCAGGACTATAATACCGCCAAAAACAACCACGCAAATATCCATAAACCTCTTAATTAAAAGATTAAGCGGCATATTAAGCTTATTGCTCGCGTCAATTCCAAGGACGCCGCTAAAATCGCGCACGGACATCCAAATGCTTGATATATTATAAAAGTTTGGAATAAGCACGCTGTAACGGAAGGCTCTAACTGACGTATTTTGAAGATGTTTTAATTTCTTTGGGTCAAGGGACGGCATGGCGACAATCGCCATTTTTATATTGTACCGTTCCACAATTTCAGGTCCCACGGAAGTATCATGAATTATCGGTATGCCTTTATACTCGTCATCTCCCAATGGGTTATCGTCTAAAATTAAAACGGGCACATAACCCGTCCTGATACTGCCCAAAAGACAATCGGTTACCAATTTTCCAGTTTTTCCCGAACCGTAAATTACCGTAGGGATGCCTCCCAGTTTTGTTTTATACAAAAACCAGTGGGTCGCGCTCCTGATTGTCAGAAGAATAAGCGTTGAAAATAATCCGCTTATAAAGAATGCGGTATTTACGGAATCCCATCTGTCATTTTCGATAAATCGGGACATGGTTATGCCCCCATAGGCGATTAATGACCCGACAAAGAACCTTCTCATTTCTTCGGAGGGGGCAAGAGAGACTCCCGGATACAGCTTATGAAGCTGGAAAATCAGGATAAAGACGGGAAGATACGGCCAATATGTAATAAAAGATTTTGCGTTAATACTGGCATAACCGATGATAAATCCATATATTCTTACCCAAAAAAATCCCCATGCGAAAGACAACATAACCGCTAAAAGGTCGGAAAAAATAAATGATGCCGACGTGAGAGCGGAACTGGTGCGGCGGTATCTTGTCCTGTACCATGTATCAAATTCGGCGAGAGTCATTTATGTTTAATATAACTTAATTTTTAAGGTCTTTCAAGACATATAAAGTTAATAATAGAAATTAATTGAAGTACAAGCCTGACCGCCCAAAGTATTTGAATTATAAATATGGTCGTTATATAAAGAATAAATCCCGGAAATTTCACCCTTTATCGTTATATATGGATATATCTTCCATTGGGCGGCAAATGACAGTATATATTTATTTTCAACAATATTTGAAGGCGTTTTTTCCAAATTATAAGGAGGACTTTTTTCAAAATCCCATTTTACGCCGTCCTTAATATGTTTCCCGATGGCTATCCATGAAAATAACGCGCTTAGTTTAATAATATCATTTTTAAAGAAATCCGCCCCCGCGTAAATTGCGATAGTGTCTCTTGGATATCCCATATAACAGTAATAATAACGGTCCGGCTCCCATGCCAAATACCTCATGTGGATGTAACTCGCGAAGGGGGACGCCACTATATGAAGATACGGATCAGTGTAAAAGAATTCAACGTGAAATATAGAACCCCATGAGTTTAAAGAATGGGTATAGCGCAAACCCGTCATGTAACCAAGGGCGTTTGGCGGCTGTCCTTCAGGGCTTATACTGAGTTCATGTTCCGTGGCAAAGTCGTTCATGGTAAACTGTCCGTAAAAAGCAAGCGAGTCCAGAATATTCCAATTAAATTCCACGCTTAAAAGGGACCCTACCATGGAATCATACTTATCATTTTGCCATTTGTCATAATTCCACCATGAAAAAAATGAATGATATACGCTCATTGGATTTAAAAAACGCAATTCAAGGCCTGAATTGCCCACTAACGCCCCTTCCATTATCCCCAATGAAACTTTATTAAAAAAAGAAATATCAATTCGATGCAGGTATAAATAACGCTGTGTCGTTTTTTTTAAATAATCATCTTCAAAATTTTTATTAGGAAGCATTATTTCATCAGAGAGTACGAGAGGCAGATGGCTTACAAGAAATGAATACTTGAAAAATTTTGAGAAAAAAGACAACCTCATAAAATCATGATAATCCGGGTTATCCATTATGGCGAGATTTCCATTTTGACCCGTGCCGTAAGACAAACGGTCCCTTCCGATTTGGAAATTCCAAAAAGGGCCGCCGACGGACAGAAATGCCCGTAACGGGATATTTAAATCACAGACATAATCAGTGCCAATAGGAATATTATCGCCAAAATAATCTAATTTTCTATAATCCTGCGGATCCATGGCATACATCGGCTCAAGATAGAGCGTTACATATTCAGAGAAAAAAAATCTTAATGGAAGTGAAAGTAGTGCGGGTGTTTTTGTATTTTGCGGATACCAAGCTATATCGGTATTAAATCTTGTTCTTGTTTCCAACGTGGAATTGATATTTACAAAAAAAGTGAATAAATCGCCTGATATGTTTATTGCAGCTTCCGGTTTAAGGCGTTTTTCCACACGATAATACGCCTGTAGGGCGGATGGGGAGAGTAGGGAAACGTCAAGTGAATTTAAGAATGTTTGAATTTCATGGGGCGCGAAAGGTGGGATAAATGAAAGGATGGAATTTCCCGATTCTACGGAAAGGTAACGAAGGTCGTCCAATACCGGATCGCCCGTTAGAATCATATCGTATGGAATTGAAAAAAGATTTAAAGAGGAGAAGAAGAAGAGTAAAATAAAAAAAAGCCGAACCGCCTTCATAAGGGCAGTTTAGCACAATGTTTAATTTATGTAAACGCGAATAGAAACTTTTACCAGCTCCACATTACGCCAATATTCCAGAAATGGTCAAAACCGTCGTTGCCTTTTATAATTTCAGTTTTAATATTTTCTTTAGTACTCCAGATGCTTCTGTTCCAACCGTATTGGATACCGTATCCCCCCATCAATTTAAAAATTCCAAATGATGTGGGAATTGACCATGTTATGCCTATTGTTCCGCCCAATTTTGTTTCAATTACGCTTTGAGTTAAGAAATCCATACTTTCATCCTCATAGTAATTTTGAATTGTTGATGTACTGGGCTGTTGTTCTATATCGTTATACCATGGATCGGTACTGCCCGTGTCAAAAATAGTGCCGTCATGATATCTGGGATCAAATAAAGGTTTACCATCCGAAGCGTTAGCATGACGGATTAAATAAGCTGATAGATTCATATCTAAATTACGGATAATTTTCCAACTACTTCGTAAAGAAATCCTGTCAGAATTTGGTTCCAGATCAGGTCCAATGTTTCTTCCCCTGTGCGTATAATCATAATAATTTCCGACTGGAGTTCCCTTGATTCCAAGAGGCTCTTTAGTTTGATCGTTTTTCTCATGTCCATTAAAACGCAAATTTGAAGGTATAACCCAATGCGTGTAAGTATATGGCATAACGGCGGTATAATCAAAATCCAGCTTGGAAAGTATGCCCTTTATGGGAGACCATGAAACGCCAATTTCTCCCGCCGCTTTAAAATTCGGCTTCCCGCTTAAAAGGCCGTTAACTGAAAAATCGTCAACATAAACCTGAGTATTTACAAGTAAAGTGTTAATAGGCCGCCACCGAAAATTAAGCCCAATATACGCGTTATCATTAAAGCCGTTTATAGTTTGAGATCCAAACAGATAACTAAAGGGTACTAAGTATAAGAGATCAATACGCTCGCCATAGGTTAAGGATTGTATTATTCCGAATTCAAGGTTTTGTATTGGACGAAAATTTAACGTATGCACGATATTATATTTTGAAGGAAACCATTCTTTATAATAATAATCGGTGGCAACTATAGATTGAAAAAGAATTTCATAAGAATATTTAGGATCCCAAAAAACAAAGGAAAAATGCCCGGCTCTGGGAGCCTGCTGACCGACTACAACTCCGTTATCATAAAAAGGCCCATAAGAAGAGCGGCTTAAGCCAGCTTGAAAATAGATGTCGCTGCTTCCCAATGCTATAAGGCTTGTCCAGTTTTGTATAACACGAAATGGCCCTACATCAGCCTTATCGTTTTGAAGATCCGGATATGGAGAATAGGTACCGGGAATGTCAAATTGTTCCCCGCCAAATCGATTAATACTGGAATTATATTTATCCGTATCCCCATGAAAAGCAAAATTATAATTTATGCTTAGTAAATCACGAACATAGAATAAACCTTCAACAGACGGAGATACGACAACACCGTAATTCTCTTCGTTCCCATGAATATATGTTTTTAAACCGGGATGTACGGCTCTTGCTTCTGGAGCTAACTCGTCAAGATATTTTTGGGCTAATTCAACCGCCTTTTCATCGCCGTTATCAATTACCTGTTCAAGAATTTTATTAATAAGTTTTATGGGGTATGGGCGGGTCATAGGAGGAAATTCTTTAACATATCCTTTAACAAGCCAAATATCTATATCTTTATAAATCTCACTATTTGGATCATGGACGGTTTGGGCGCCAAGAATTACCGAAAATAATAAAAACAGGATGATAAAAAATTTAACTTTCATAAAAAACTCCAGATATTATAATATTAATTGTACCTATTTTTGTCCAGTAACTTTTTTATTTTCTTATTAAGGATATACGGGGAATAGACGAACCTTGCCATGTAATAAATATTGGTTTGTCTGAAGTTTCCAAAATAGCTTCATCCGATAAGGAATAATTGTCCGCCGATGATATATCATGAATGGTAATTGCCGTAGGAATGGCAACCTTGATTTTTTGTTTATTATTTATCTCATTCCAGATAATCAGAGTATTTGTATCTGATTCATTTCCTGTAAAACATAAAGTGACAATATTTGATTTTATGCCTTCTTTTAAAGGAAGTTCAGGATTATATTGCGTGCCGGGAAGATAACGGGCGCATAATTCATAGGCCCAAGCACCGCTTTTCCTTGTAAAATCCGCATATACAAGACCGAAATATCTTTCCGAATCAAATGTATTAGGGTATTCTCCTAATTTATACGAATCTTTAAAATCATACCATATAAAGACGCGCGTTCCTCGGGCGGCGGCCGGAGCAATAGTTTTTATCACATAAGACGGCAAATTTTTTAAAGAAACCATTGACGGATACCAACCGGATGTGGGATAACCCATTTCCGAAATCCAAATGTCGCCTTTAAAATTAATTTTTGAAGCTAATTTAAAAAAATCATCTAAAAGTCTGATTGAAGCTTTTGGATTTACATCGTAAGGGTGAAATGAAAGAGCGTTCAGATTTTTCATAGCCCCAGCCCAGTTCATATTTATAATGAAATTATGAGGAAGACGTTGAAAACTTCCGCCTACAATATATGCGTCAGGATCCACTTCCCTTATTTTATTGGCAGTAAGCCTTGATAATTCAAAAAATTCTTTATCTGTTCCTTTCCAAAATAACCAATTTGGTTCGTTCCATATTTCCCACGCGTCAACTTTTCCTTTATAGCGCTTGACTGTAACTTCTACGTAATTTATGAAATATTTAAAATCATCTCTGGAGATATAATCAATATTTTTACCGTTATTAATCCAAGGCGTGGAATAAGCAAGACCCGCAAGTATTTTTTTACCATTCGCTTTTGCATTATTAACAAAATCATCAAAAAAAGAAAAATCAAAATTATCTTTTTCTCTTTCAATTTGATTCCAATTAAAAACTTTACGCAACCATACCGGCTGCATTACATTTAAAAGCGGATATTCTTCAATCGCCATTCCCGCTACTAAGCCTAAATAATCAGGTGGAACGGCGACTTTATTTGAAGACGTTTTAGGAGTTGTTGAACATGATATTGAAACCACAAAGAAAAATAACCCTAAAAAAACTAATTTGATAATATTCATTTGAATTTTCATATGGAAAATATTATATAATATTTATTAACGTTATGGAAGTATTTTTGTATTTGCTTCAATAAAGAATATATTTGTAAAATAAATCGTATTTTTAAATTCTCTTTTTTTCAGTAATGATACGCAGTATTTTTTCCTTAAATGTCTCACGTGAGAATTTCCGCACATGTACGTTAAAGTTTTCGCGGTTAATAAATTGTTCCTGACAAGCCTCAAAACGATCCATTGCCTTAATCAGAGAATCCGAAGTTTGTTCATCAAAGAAAATACCTGTTACGCCCTCTTTTACCGTATCAAGCGCGCCGCCGCTCCGGTATGCTATTACAGGACAACCGGCCGCGTTAGCCTCCACCGGAATAATGCCAAAATCTTCAATACCGGGGAAAAGCAGCGCCTTTGCGGATGAGTAGAGTTCCAGAGCGTCTTTATCAGAAATTCTGCCCTTGAAGGTGACAAGACCGGTTTTCTCATACTTGCGCCATTTTTTGTTTTTTTTGCCCCCTCCCGCCGCAATAATACGCCGCCCGGAAGAGACGCAGGCTTCAATGGCGAGATCTGCCCTTTTATACCCTGTAAGCTGTCCAAAGAAAAGATAATAGTTTCCAGACTTCCGTTCAACGGAGAGGAATTTTTCTATGTCAACTGGCGGATAAACTACCGCCGCCTCACGGTTGTAACAGCGCATGATGCGCCGTGCGACATAATTTGAATTAGCGATGAAAAAATCAACCTGATTGGCGGAAATAGCGTCCCAAAGCCTGAGTTTTGGAACAAGGCTCTTCATAAAAAAGCGTACAAAAAGGTTAGTCCCCCTGAAATATTCATGGTACATATCCCACAGGTAGCGCATAGGACTGTGGCAATAACATAAGTGGTAGGCGTTTGGATTAGGAATAACGCCTTTTGCGGGTCCTGACTCACTTGAGATGACAAGATCATAGGATTGCAAATCAAAGTCATTAAGCGCGTTAGGCATTAGGGGCATATAAAGCTGATAGAGTTTTTTTGCAAAGGGCAGGCGGTTAATATGCGAAGTTATAACGCGCCTTTCTTTTATCAAAGAGGAAACCGCATTGGAGTTGTATACATGGGTAAAAATATCCGCATCGGGAAAAATGTCAAGCAGGGCTTCTATTACCTTTTCTCCGCCGCGCATATTTACAAGCCAGTAGTGTACTATTGCAACTTTCATTGTATCATGTTACTTTATACGTTAATCTCTTTCAAGGTTGATCATAAGCGGACAAGCGTAACCATGCGGCAGATTATTTTTCCGCTTTTTCCCAGTTATTAGGGTCAAATATATTATCGTGGACAAAATAATCTATTTTTGGGTTAAGGTAAAACTGGGTTTCATTTTTGGCTTTTTGACTATTAGATATGGCAATGTAAAGAGGCTTCTTTTTTCTTTCTGTGGAGATTTCATTACCGGTAAAAGGATTTACGGTATTTTCAATTATATTTAAAAGCGAAAGATACGGCACATCGGCATTCGTCATAAACGTCATATCCGTTTTAATTTCACCGGAAGAACTAAAATCTTTAACTAATAACAGGGGATTAAAGTGATCAAGATTAAAAGGTATTCCTGCTCTGGTAATGAGATTTATCGGTGTCCCATGATCGGAAACAAAAATGATTCTGGTATTATCATATATATTTTCTTTCTTAAGAAAATTAAGCCAAACAGCTATGCGTTTAATTGCCGCCGCGTTAATATGATACGCATGTTCTTTCGCAAAACGGGTATTGCCGTAATTGGTAACATGCGCTGCAGGCACATATTCAGGAGCCTGTAAAAAAGAAGCTTCATGGGTTGTATTGTTTGTCATTATAAGCGCCGTATTTGTATTATTATCTGTAATTTCCATTAAGCGGGGAAGATAATCAAGTACGGCATATCCGTTGAGTGTCAGGCGGAGACGCTGATCCGTGTTAGTGGAACACCAGCTTCCGCTCATATACAGCGGTTCCCTAAAAAATAACGGTATTCCTTTAAGCAGACTATACCAAAACATATTTCGTTTGATGACGTCACTTGTTTTTTGAAGTTTCCAATTATGTTCCATCAGCCATAAATCAGTATAATTTGAATGTGTATTATATGCCTTTAAATTGTGATAATCATTATAAATACTTAAATCGCTTATCCAGTTATCATTGGCATAGGGCGGATCAGTAACACAAACGGAAAAACCGTTTTCAGAAAAAATACGGGGGAGCATTAAAAGAGATTCATTTCGTTTTTCTACAAGCGAAATATTTGAACGTTTATTTATCTCTTCCGGCGTATATTCATATCCTCCAAATACAGGGGGAGAACCCATAAATGTAGAGCCGCTAAATGATACGGTATTTGGGTAGAACGTAAAACCCGTATATATTTCTTTTAATTCAGGAGATTCTTCAAAAATAAAAGGCATGAAAACGCTTATGGCCCTGTCGAGCATCATCACTACGACATTCTTTCCCGTTCTGGAAAGCGAAAAAATCGGAGAAACTTCCCGTATTTTTTTTTGTTCTCTAACATAATAATTCTTTAATTTATTATAAGAAGAGTTTATTTTAAAAATGTTAACGGTGGAAATACTTAAGAGAGAAAAAAAGCAAATAGAAATAGGAATAAGAATAATATTTTTATTTTTAAATCGATACAAAATAAAAGAGGCGGCAAGCGGAATAAGCAGTATGCAAAAATTGATCAGGATTTCATCGGTTGAATGGTTCGGACTTGCGTCATAAACAAAATTTATTGAAAGAAGACCGTAATTTCCCGGGAATAAAAATACATTAATAAGCATGCCGACAGAGACGGCGGAGAAAATGACGGAAAAAACACTTTTTATATCGTTTGAAAAAAGAAAATATAGACAAATGGGCCAAAAAACAAAAAAACCTAAAACTTGAATTGCGGTGTTGAACAAAAAGAAAAGCGGATTGGTATAATTATCAATAAATGAAAATTCCTGTGGGGATGAAACAATCAGTTGAGACGGAACAAAAATTCCAAGCAAAGCCCATAGCGTTAGAATGGAAATGATAAAGACAGAAAGAGATTTTGCGGCTTCATATTTTATATGGATAAATTTGTGAATTTGTTTATTAAAAATAATAAAAATCCACGGGATAAAGGCGGCAAATAAACAAACCAATGCAAGATATCGCGCTTTTGAATTGTGAATATATTTTGCAATACAGAAAAAAGCCAAAAGAATACAGCCGGCGGAAAATATTCCCAACAGCAAATGACGTTTGTGCTTGATTTGTAACCTGTAGTATATGTTTTTAAAAAGTGAAAAAATATTGTTCATTGTCCAGTACAGGGCAAGCGCCGACGGCGAATTGTACAACAGTATTAAAAACATACCTGCCATTCCGTATACTTGAATTTGGTCTCTTACAGGAAGACCTTTGACATATATTACGCCGGCAAAAATATTAATTAAGGTCATAACAACCGGAAGCAGATTAACGGTAAAACCCCCGATAGAGAAAAGAGCGTCCGGCGCGCTTAAATCCTTTATAAATAAAAAGGGAATATTTTTTATTTCTTCAAGATTTAAAATATATAAATACGCGGCTATAAAGAACGGGATTTGAATTAATAGTCCAAAACTGCTTCGCAAGGCGTAAATAGGATGATAATGATTTTGACGGTAATATGTTGACAAAATCATGTACTGTTCATCGTCTTTAAAAACTTTTTTGATTTTATCGTATTTTGGTTTTAGTTTTTTTCCGGTGTCCCTTTCAAGCTGCTGCCATTTTTCCGCTACGGCATACAGAGGCAGACATAGTACGCTTATTGTAAAACTTATAAAAATAATGGATATGCCGTTCTCATTAAATAATTTTTGCGAAAGTAAAAATGTAAATTCCAATATTTGAGTTATCGGATAAATAATAATTGTATATAGAATATTAAGCATATTTAATTTCTGCCATAAAAATAAAACAAATAGACAGTGAGCAGTGGGTCGTTATCATTGCATTTCTTTTAAAATAATTGAAAAAGTTTTTTCAAAAGAATATTTATTTTTTAAAGTATCATTCAGATATAAAACTTGCGGTTTCTTATCCAATAAAATTCCCATTAATTTATCATGTAAATCGCCGCTGTCTCCTGAATTAAAGAAAACAACAGGAAAGTCTGAAAAAACTTCCTTAAATACGCTTATGTCTGAAATTAGAACTTGAGTTCCTGAGAACATAGCCTCAAGAGGGGGGTAGCCGAATCCTTCATAAAGGGAAGGCTGAACCAAAAGAGCGCTTTCCGAAAGGAGTTTCCATTTTTCATCATCGCTTAAAAAACCTGTAAAAGTAATCACTTTTCCATTAATCTCGTTAAGGCGTTTTGTAATTTTCTTGTCTCTTGAGCGAAAATTTTTATGTGAGCCGATAATCACAAGTTCATAATTTAATCCTTCTTCCCTGCACTGTAAAAAAGCGTCAAGCAGTATGTTAAGTCCTTTGTGTTTCTTTATATTTCCGATAAACAAAATATTATTCTTTTTTTTGGCTAGATTTTCAAGATTAATATGAGGCATAATAACCGCGTTTGATGCGTTAATTACATTTAACGATTCGCCAAGAAAATATTTAATTCTGGATTTTGAAAATTCGGAAACCGTAAAAATTGTCTTAGAAAGACGCGCCGCCCTTTTATAAAAATACATACGCGCCCAAAGTCCCGGTTTGGAAACAAGGTCAGGCATGTCAGGAAAAATTATATCGTGAATTGTGGAGTATACGGGAATTTTTATTCCGTTAGGAATATTAAAATAGGGAGTGTAATAAATATCGCATGAATTTATTTTTTTAAGTATTGATTTTGGAAAAGTGAAAGTATCGCGCAGGGAAAAAGGTTTTATGGTACAATGCGTTATTTCAACGGTATTGTTTTGTACTGACTGCTTTAAAATATTCTCATCGCCAAGCAGAATAATTGAAGCTTGTGAAGAGAAAAAAAAGGGAAGAATTCCCTTAAAATAAACCCCAATTCCCCCGCTTGCATTGATATGTCTGCAATCAAGAACTATTTTCATGGTAATTCAAAATTTTCCCAGTTTGACGCTTCATAAATTGAATCATGAAGACGCATCCATTGGTTCTTTTTAAAATTAAAAACATATTTTCCGTGATTGGCGGCCATTGGCGAGTGATATGTCGTAATTAGTATACCGTCTTTTTTAGGCTGTGTGGTAATAGGATTACCGGTAAACGGGTTTGTGGGATTTTCCAGTAAGCCATTAAGCGTAAAAAAGGGAACGTCGGCATTTGTCATAAAATCATTATTTAAGGATAATGCGCCATGAGAGTTAAAATCTTTATATAGAAAAACAGGGTTATATGTTTCCCGGGATTCACCTTTTATGGATAATGGCTCATTTGATATTAGATTACCGGCGCCAAGTCCATGATCGGCAATTATTATTATTCTCGTATTATCATAAACGCCGTTTTCCCGTAATAAATCAAACCATTCGCCCAATTTTATATATAGCGCGGTATTAGCATGATACGACCCCACGGAAGCATACGCGCCATTTCCGATTGTTGTCGGGACATCGGAAGGTTTTAAGTCCTGACCATGCAGCCATACGGGTTCGTGGGTTGCTTCATTTGTTATTAAAAGCGCCGTTTGTTCCGTCGAGTCAAAGGAAGTAAGATTTGGCAGGAAATCCAGGATTGCGTAAGAATTTATAAAGTTGATAATGGATCTGCCCATATTATCAGTATTCCAATACCAACCCGCATCGTAAATAATAAGGCGTAAAAGCGGATTATTCATTTTTAAAATGGAAAACCAGATAATATTACGTTTTATTCTTGGATATGTAAATTCTTTTTTATCAGGTTCATTTTTTTCATACCATAAGCTTGTATAGTGCCGGATAATATTAAAGGCTTTTATTTTATCATATTTATTATATATGGAAATATCGGGTATCCATGAATAATTTGCCCATGAAGGATCGGTCACTGTAACGTTAAAGCCGGCTTTTACAAGCAACAGAGGAGTCGTTAAAAGCGCCTGATTATGTTTCTCGACAAGAGGGATGTCGCTTTTTCTGTTCATTTCAAATGGCGTATATTCATATCCCCCCCAAACGGGAGGTACTCCCATTAATGTATGGCCTGAAAATGAAGCGGTATTTTTAAAAAGCGTAAAACCGTCAAATTGTTTTTCAAGTTGTGGATGTTCGCTGAAAATAAGGGGTATGAATCCGTTGACCGACGCGTCGGCCATAAAAACAATTACATTCCTATTTTCTTTTGAAAGGCTAAAAACAGGTTCAAGTGACGCTTTTTCCGGAGTATTAGCCATTTTATCGCTTAACAATGTATATGCTTTTTTAATTTTAATAATGTTTGAGAAAGAAATAACAAAAAATGAAATTATCAATATTGTTAAGAAAGAATTTAAATATGTAATTTTATATTTATTGATAAGAAAAAATAAAATGAATAATATTAAAAGTGGCGTAATTATTGAAAGGACGGCTTGAATAAGGGTGACTCCAAATACGCCTGTAGTATTAAAATTAAAAAAAGTATTTATAGTGCCGTAGTCACCGCTGAAAGCGACGGTATAAATTGAAAAAATCAAAGCAAGAAAAACAAGAATAAAAAGCAAAAATGATTTTATTCTGTCCGAAAATAGAAAAAAGATACTTATAGGCCAAATAATGAAAAATCCAAAATAAAATAAATTTGAATGAATAATATAGTCAAAAGGAGAAGCGTGATTCTCGATATGGCAGAATTCGTCAGGCGAAGATGCGATAACGGAAGATGGAATATACAAGCCGGCAAGCAGGAAAAGCGTAAAACATGAAAGAAATAAAAGGATAAGCATATTTTTTCTTTTTTGAAATAATTTTATTAAAAAATGTTTATATAGGTAATCAAAACCTTTTAAAAATAACGGCATTAAATAAAAAAGTGATGAAATAAACGCGATAAGAAGTCTTAATTTAAGTACTCGCGTTTTCATGCGAAATAACAAATAGTAAATAAAAAGTGAGAAAACAACACAAATAATAATATATAAAACTTTTAAAGGGTTTTTTATTCTATAAAAAATATTCTTGATAAGTGAGAAAATATTGTTGAGCGTCCAGTACAAAACAAGGGCCGCAGGCGAATTATAAAGCAATATCAGGAAAAGAGCGGCCATTCCATAGACCTGTATTTTATCGCGGACTGAGAGGCCTTGAGTGTAAATAAATCCTGCCACGCAGTTAATCAATGTCATTGCTATAGGGAGAATATTTATGGGAATCTTACCAATATGAAAAAGAGAATCAGGTAGGCTTATATCTTTTATGGAAAATAAACTTACCCCATGCAATACTTCAAGATTTGAAAGGTATGCATAAGCCGCAATGAAAAATGGAATCTGAACTATAAGCCCGATAGAACTGCGGAGAGAGTAAAGGGGATGATAATGATTCTGACGGTAAAAAGTGGAAAGAATCATGAATTGCTCATCGCCTGAGAAAACGGACTTTATCTTTTTTACGGCGGGTTTCAGCCGCTTGATTGTATCCCGCTCAATAAATTGCCAGCGTTCAGCCATTATATACAACGGAAGCGATAAAAAAGAAACCGTCAGGCTGACTCCTAAAACAGAAAATGCCGCATTTTTAAAAACTTTAAAGAAGAAAACATACACAAATTCTATTATTTGAACTATCGGAGTGATAATAATCGTATAGAGAATATCAGCCATTTACAATTTCCTTCATAAAATTAAAAATCCGCTTTCCTGCCTCACCCGGATACCGCCATGCGGTTTCTCTGGCCTTCTTACGGGCTGATTTAAGAGTTTCATTATCTCCCGCGTCCTTTATAACTTCCGTAATGCGCGAAAAATAATCTTCGTTCAGTTCAATTCCCGCCTCTTTTAACGTTTTGGACAACCACATTTCATGGTCAAGATCATCCGCATCATAGATACGCAGATCAATATTTTGGCTTACATACAATACCGGCTTGTCGAACAGGAACATATAATCAAAAATGATTCCTGAAAAATCGGAAATCATAATATCGGCTTTATTGAGAGAATATATATTTTCCCGCTCAAAATCCCATTCAAGATTACTTGAATCTTTATAACGCGTTTGCAGACGTTCAAGCATGGCGGCTTCAGCCTTTTTAGATTGAGGATGAGGACGGATAATAATACGCCAGAGCGACGCGGCAAGAGGATCCAGCAGTTTTTCGCCATAATGGGACAAAATAGCGGAAGGACCCCATGAAGGAGAAACAAGCACGGTAAAGGGATGGTTTTCTTCTTTGGGAAGGTTTTTAATTTTTTCGGCGTATACGTCAAGATAACTGCACCCTACGG
>Ga0268262_10003976_pt1 | contig 15547 bp, 16 predicted proteins | sample TergutNc150P3_FD_190354 | JGI IMG/M metagenome (GOLD analysis project Ga0268262, IMG submission 190354) | Nasutitermes corniger P3 segment gut microbial community from laboratory colony in Florida, USA - Nc150 P3 (SPAdes) (version 2) | ecosystem: Host-associated > Arthropoda: Insects >... | reverse complement strand
TGTGCCAAGGTTCCCCGGACTGCTCCGGTTTCCTTACGCCACGTAACAACCTGCCACCGGCCCTCTGGCCCCGTCAGGCCAGAATACCACTTTTCCCCGACAACCTAAATCATAGATTCTCTGTGGTTTAAATTTCTTTCTTCGCGTTCCCGTTCGTGTTGGTTAGTGTGGTTAGTGGTAAATTCTTTGTAAACATTTAGTTTTTACGGGCTACCAGTTCACGAAATTTCCATATTCAGACTCACCGTCTGCGTTCCGCGACATGCGCCCTTGAATACCCCGCGTTCGATGGAACTGTCGGCGAAGTCGCGGCCCCTTGACAGGGCGATGTAGCCGGAGTCTATGAGCTTGTCGCGTGTGGGGTCTGCGGCGCAGTATCGATCTCCTGTCCACGCCTCGACCCACGCGTGGGTTTCGCCGTAGTCGGAGGCGAGGCCGGCAACGTAGCGGCAGGGGATTTTGTCAAGGCGCAGGAGGGCGAGCAATATTTGCGTATAGTCCTGACAAACGCCCGAGCCGATGTCAAACGCTTGTGCCGCAGAAGTTGAATTCGCTGTCGCGCCGCGCTCGTAGCGCAGACGGGAGTGGACGGCGTGAGAGAAATGTTGAATACGGTCCAGCGCATTGACCGGAGCGGAAAGGTTAATGTCATTGTAAAAATCAACAAGCACGCGATGCGCGCGCGTCAACTCCGTAGGGTAGAGCAGAAAGCGCGGCGGTTCGCCGGACGCTGTGTACGGTTCTCCCGATACTTCCGCGATCCCCTCTATCCCGAAACGGAAATAACCGTGCGGCGCGCCGATGTACCCGGCGAGCGCGTTGTTGCCGAAACCGTCAACGGTTTGCCATAGCGTATCGGCTGGCGACGGGTCGATGCTCCACGACAGGCTTTTTATCTGTTGCCTGTCATCGCTTTGCGGTAATATCCTCAGCAGAAACCGGTGTTCGGATGCGGGCGAGGAAAAAACCAGTTCCGTTTGATACTGAAAACGGACTGTCTTCAAGCAGCCTGCTCCTCAAACAGACGGTTCAGGCTTTCGAGTACTTCTTCCATGCGCTCCTTGTAGCTTTCTTCTGTGGCGAGGGCTTCAACAAGCACCGCAAGATGCTTCGCGTTGCAGAAACCTTTGCGTACCCGCGCAAGCACATTGCACAATTTTTCGTACTCACTGTTGATGAGTTTGTAGTCATACCAAAACCTGAAATACAGGTCGAGCCGCTCGACAAGTTTGCCGCACTTGACAATCGTGCGCGCTTCGCCGTTCGCAAGTTTGTCGTCTATACTGCCCCAGAACGCCAGCAGGTTATCAATGACAGGCATCAGCGAAAGGCGAAGATTTTTGGCGTCGCGGCTGGATTGGAAAGCGTCAATCGCAAGCTGGATGTAGGCAAGCGCCTCGCTGCCGATCACGTTCCGACAGACAAGCGCGTTGTCGTGCGTGAAGCGAAGCGTCGAACTGATGGTGAAGCAGTCCGCGTCGTCATACAGATACCCCTTTATGAAGCGGTGGTGATCGCCGTACTTGTCCATGATGTTCAGGTTCTCAAGGAACTCCCTGTAGGAGTTTTTATCCTTGTCGAGCGATTTGTCGTGATAGTTGAAGAACGTGTTGAGCGTGGTATAGGCGCGCTCAGTGTATCTTCCGAGCCAGTACAGGTTTGAGCTGTATTCTACCGAGATAGTACCCATGTGTCTTTAAACCCTCCTCCTTGCGAAGAATTGACAATGAACGACCCTTCGACGCGCGCGAAGCGCGTCAGCCCGCTTGCCCAAACGCGCGTATTTTTGCCCGTCAGCACGTACGCCCTCAGGTCGGCCTTTCGGGGGATAATGCCGCCGTTTTCGTCCAGGGTGTCAAGGTCGATAAAGTCAATGACCTCCTGCGATATAAACCGCCTCGGCTCTTTTATAATGAGAGACTTGATTTCGGCCAATTTCTTCTCCGACAGCTCATGGCCGAACACCACGCCGTAGCCGCCCGCCTCCGACACATCCTTTATTACAAGGCGGCTGAGGTTTTCAAGCGTGAACTTGAGGTCGTCCTCGTAGTAGGGCAGGTAGGTTGGCGCGTTCTGCAGAATTGGCTCCTCGCCCAGGTAGTATTTCACCATTTTTGGCACAAAGTAATATATGCCCTTGTCGTCCGCGACTCCGTTGCCTGGCGCGTTTATTATCGCGACATTCCCCTTGCGGTACGCGTCCATGATATGCGGCACGCCGATGAGGGATTCGGCCAGAAAGGTCATGGGGTCGAGGTATTCGTCGGAGATGCGGCGGTACACCGCGCCGACTTTCGCCTTGACGCCGAGATAATCCTTAATATACAGAACGGCGTCCTCAACAACAAGTTCCGATGCCTTGACGAGCAGCGCGCCCGTGCGTTCGGCGAGGTACGAGTGCTCGAAGTACGCTGCGTTGTACCTGCCGGGCGTAAGGATCACGTTTAGTCCGCCGCGATTCATAAAGTCCATAGTCTCGCGCAGCAAATCCGAGTAGTTGCGGTTGTCAACAACATTGTTGTTCGAATAAGCGTCAGGGTCGGCGATCCGGCTAAGCTCACGGGCAATCAGCGGGTAGGACGCACCTGACGGTATGCGCAGGTTATCTTCAAGTATATACCACGCGCCGTCCTTGGCCTGAACAAGATCGATCCCCGAAATGTGGCTGTAAACGCCCTCAGGCGGAACAATACCCAAGCACTCCGGCAGGTAACCCTTGGATATATAGACAAACTCTTCCGGCACGACCTTGTCGGCGATAATTTTCGCTTCGGAGTAGATGTCCCGTAAAAAGCAGTTCAGCGCGTCAACCCTCTGGACAAGACCTTTGTCCAGCATCGCAAACTCGTCGTGCGAAATGATCCGTGGTATGGCGTCGTAGGGAAAGAGTTGTTCTATGAATTCTCCGTTCTTGTAGATACCGAACTTCACGCCGTACCGCGCCATGAGTTTGTTAATCTCATACGCAGTCGTTACCGACATCTCCATCCCGATCACCCCTTCTTGCCGCTGGGCGGCAAGCTATAATGAAAAAAAGCAACGGCTCCCCCCGATTCAGGTGAGCGCCGTTGCTCATCTTAAAATGTTACCATATTTCGAATGAAAGTACAATAGATACAATAGAGGGGAAACACTTGCGATTTTGCCATAAAAAAAGTATAAAAGAGTCGTTCTGTGGTAGAACGGAGGCTTTTTGATGATAAAACATGTGTCTGTGGCGGCTTTGCCCGTCGCGGAGAACTTCATTATACAGAAGAACCGCATTGAGAACAAAGCGACAAAGGGCACCAAGCGCGTCTGCATTGTTTCGGGGACTCACGGCGATGAACTGGAAGGGCAGTATGTCTGCGCGCGCCTGGCGAAGATTCTTGGCGACGGGAAACAAAAGCTGACGGGCATCGTGGACATCTATCCTGCCTTAAACCCGCTGGGTATTGACAGCGTTACGCGGGGATTTCCGATGTTCAACCTGGACATGAACCGCATATTTCCCGGCTCGCCGTCGGGGTCGCTCGCGGAAGTGGCGGCATATGACATCATCCGCGACATTGAGGGCGCGGATGTGTGCATAGACATACACTCAAGCAACATTTTTTTGCGCGAGATACCGCAGGCGCGCGTGAGTGAACAGAACGAATCTGCGCTGCTGCCCTACGCGGTAATGCTCAACGTTGACCTCGTGTGGATACACGCGTCGGCGACCGTATTGGAATCGACGCTGGCGCACTCGCTCAATATGCGCAACGTGAAGACCCTGGTGATCGAGATGGGCGTGGGTATGCGCATCACGGAGAGCTTCTGCACGCAGATTTTGGACGGCATACTAAATTTGTTGAGCGAACTCGGAATGTGGAAAGGGGAGGCCGGGCGGACACGGCCGCAAATGCGGACGCAAATGCGGACGCCGCTCGTTTCAAAGGATCGCGGCGTCGGCTTTTTGAATTCGGACGCGGCGGGGATATTTATTCCGCAGGCCGTGCACGGTAGCCATGTAAGCGCGGGCGACTGCATCGGCGTCGTCATAGACCCGCTCACCGGCACGGTTGTCGAGGAAACGCTCGCGCCTTGCGACGGCTTGCTGTTTACGCTGAGGGAATATCCCGTCGTCTTTGGCGGTTCGCTTTTGGCGCGGATCATGGAGGACTCCAAAAATGGTTAAGGACATCATATATTCGATCAAGTCGCCGTACCGTCAAAGCATGGACATCGTAGGATACACCTTCGGCTCCGGCGAGCGCTCATGCTGCGTGGTGGGCGCGCTGCGCGGCACCGAGATTCAGCAAATGGCGATCTGCGCCCAACTGGTTGATACGCTCAAGCGCATGGAGGAAAACGGGTGCGTCGTTTCCGGCAAGAGCATAATGATCATACCGTGCGCGAACCACTACTCCATGAATATCGGCAAACGTTTCTGGACGATGGACAACACCGACATTAACCGTATGTTTCCCGGATACGATCAGGGCGAGACGACGCAGCGCATCGCGGACGGGCTGTTCAAGACGATCAAAGACTACGTTTACGGCATACAGATGGCGAGTTTCTACCGCGAAGGCGAGTTCCTGCCGCATGTCAAGGTGATGGATACCGATAGCAAAAAACGCGAGTCCTACAAGTCGCTCGCGGAATTTGGCCTGCCCTACGGCTTGATTAGAATACCGCAGCCCTACGACACCGCGACGCTCAACTACAACTGGCAGGTATGGGGCTGCCACGCCTACTCGTTATTTTCGACCTACACCGAACATATCGGAAAGCAGTCCACGCAAACCGCCGTGAACGCGGTTTTGCGCTTCCTTATCGCCAAAGGCATACTCAAATGGGCGCTGCACGGCGGCATGCACACCCGCATACTTGCCGAGGAATCAATAAGAACCGTTCAGACAAGCCGCGCCGGGATACTGAAAAAACACGTCGCGGTGGGCGACGAGGTTGTCGAAGGCGATCTGCTCTGTGAAATAATCCATCCCCTGGAAGGGAACACGATAGGCCGGATAGAGTCGCCGACGGACGGGACGGTGTTCTTCGCCTTCAACAAACAGCTTGTGATGGAGCATACCGATGTGTTTAACATCGTGCCGTTTTCCAGCGTATGACACGCCCTTCCATAATGAATAAAAAAGGGTATAAAATCTCTTTATAGGTGCAATATGAAATACACATATAAAACACAAGGAACCTGTTCAACGGCTATTCACTTTGATATCAATGGCAATATCGTAAGCAATGTGTCATTCGAGAACGGCTGCAACGGCAACCTGCAAGCCGTATCCCGCCTTGTTGACGGAATGACCGTTGCCCAGATAAAAGAAAAATGCAAAGGAATCATTTGTGTATCAAAAGGGATAAGCAAGGGAACATCATGCGCTGACCAGCTTGCGCTCGCGGTAGAAAAAGCGTACAAGGAAAGTACCTATAAGTGATATTCAGGCTCTCTAAACCGCGTAAAATAATAGGGCGACTCTTGTAATATTTCAATAAAAATATCTGCAATGTCAGGATCGAATTGTACCCCTTTGCTCCGCTCAAGTTCGGATAATGCCGTCCTGAAAGAAAGCGCATTCCTGTACGATCTGCTTGATGTCATTGCGTCAAAAGTATCTGCAATTGCAATAATTCGCGCGTGCAGGGGAATCGCTTTACCTTTAATGCCTTTCGGATAGCCTTCGCCGTCAAATCGCTCATGGTGATGATATACCGCCGGTACTAAATCTTTGAAAGACTTTATGTACTTTAGAATTGCGGCTCCTGTTTCAGGATGCGATTTAATTATGGCATATTCCTCGTCGGTTAGTTTTGTTTGCTTTTTAAGGACAAAATCAGGTATTCCTATTTTTCCGATGTCATGCAACAACGCAGACCTTTTAAGATATTCAGTATCTTGTTTATCTAACCTCATGCGCTGGCCTATGCTATTGGAATATTCCATAACCCGGCGCGAATGTCCGGCGGTATACTGGTCTCTGGCTTCCAACGCTTCAGAAAAAGCCATAATTGTTTCAAAATGCGTCTTTTCCAGCAGTTCGGCAATGTCAAACGGCTCCTCATCCCTTAAATGAGATTTTTTGTTATTGTTGTGTTTTTTTGCCGTATGCGCGCCCTATATTAAATCCTAGTAAACATATAGGAATAATATTAAAACGATCCTTTTTTGTCAAGCGTTTTGATGAAAAAAACAAAATAATGTCTGAGTCATTTCACCCCACAATTTTGCTGGTTTGAAGCAATCGGGTCATTATGAAACAAATAAAAGTACCCGCACAATGACAGAACAGTTTTCCCTGCACAACCATACATTATTTAAAAAGGACGGAAGAAGCTAATTCATTATAATATATGGAGTTATAAAATATTATATTTCTTATTAATTTTGTAAGGAATTTAATCGACTTGGCACGCTTCTTGCTAATAAATAAATGAAACCAAATTAAAGGGGTGAAAAAATGAAGATTAAAATCAAACTGAGCCTGTTGGTGATCATCATTATGACGATTGCAATTGCCGGAGTTGCCGTATTGCTGTTGCAGCAAGCGTCAGCCATTAGCGTGAATTTGAGCGTACATGCTCTCAGGAACCTGGCCGAAAAGCAGGCGCAGTACTGGAAGGGCAGGGAAGAAGGCTATTTGCAGATGTTGCGCGGCCTTGCGAATGTAATGGGCGAGTACGAATCCATGCCGGCGGAACAGCGGCGGGACACGTATGACGAAATGCTGCGGGCTACCCTGGCTAAAAATGCCAATTTCGTCCGAATATTTTCCATCTGGAAACCAGACGCCCTTGACGGCATGGACAGCAGTTATATTGGCCGCGCGGGCTCAACCGCCGCCGGGCAGTACGCAATGACCTGGGGCAGGGATACAGGTGATATTGTGGCAACGCCCAACCTCGTCGTTGATGAAATAACGGCCTGGTTAAACGGCCCCGACGCCAAAAAAGACCGGGTCGAGGGCCTTACGCCTTTTAAGGTGAAAGGAAAAGACACGTTCATTAGCAGATTGGGAGTTCCCATAATTAATCCGCGTACCAACGAAACAGTCGGAAACATTACCTGCCTTATAGACATTGCGCCAATGCAGGGGGTGGTGGAAAACACCCTAAAGTCCCTCGAAGAAATCTGGGCGATGTCCATTTACTATAACGACGGGAAAATTTTTGCGAGTTTCATGCCCGACCGGGTAGGAAAGACGCTGATGGACGTGGATTTGCAATACGGCAATGGACAGCTAAAAGAACAGGCCAATCGGGCGGTTCTTGAGGGAAAAGAGTTTTACTGCAAAAACTGGGCGCCCCTGTTAAAAGAGAACCTGCATATGGTCATGGTTCCTTTTGAAGTAGGCAATTCCGGCCAGACATGGACGATAATGATGGGGTCGGCGGATAGTTATATTATGAAGGATGTCCGCATGATGACTAAATTTACCGTTATCCTGGCGGCAATAGCAATAGCGGCATCTGCGGCAATTATGTACTTTGTTCTGGGCCGCGTGACCAAGCCAATTACCGTAGTAGCCGACGTTCTCAAAAGCGTAGCCTCAGGCGACCTGACACGGAACATCGATGTCGTTACAAAAGATGAAATCGGCGATCTTGCCCGTGACTTTAACTTAACATTGGATGAAATAAAAGGCATGATTGGAGTCATCAAAAAAGAAGCGGACGGTTTGTCAGAGATTGGCAATGATCTTGCCAGCAGCATGACCGAAACGGCGGCAGCGATCAACCAGATTACCGCCAATATCCAAAGCATCAAGGGCCGCGTTTTAAACCAGAGCGCAAGCGTTACCCAGACCAATGCCACCATGGAACAGGTTATTGCCAACATCAACAAGCTCAACGGCCATGTGGAAAACCAGAGCAACAATATTTCTCAGGCTTCATCCGCGATTGAGGAAATGGTGGCCAACATTGGTTCTGTTACAACCACGCTGGTCAACAACACCGCCAATGTTAGCGCTTTAAAAGAAGCCTCGGAAGTGGGCCGCGGCGGACTGCGGGAAGTGGCCACGGATATTCAGGAAATCGCCCGCGAGTCCGAGGGCTTGCTGGAAATAAACGCGGTAATGAAAAACATCGCCAGCCAGACCGATTTGCTTTCGATGAACGCGGCGATTGAAGCGGCCCACGCGGGAGAAGCCGGCAAGGGCTTTGCCGTCGTCGCCGAAGAAATCCGCAAACTGGCGGAAAGTTCCGGCGAACAGTCCAAGATAATCAGCAACGTTTTGAAAAAGATAACCGGCTCCATTGGCAATATAGCGAATTCCACTGAAAGCGTGATTAACAAGTTCGAAGCGATTGATTCAAGCGTAAAGACTGTCGCGCAGCAGGAGGATAATATCCGCAGCGCGATGGAGGAGCAGGGCGAGGGGAGCAAGCAGGTTCTTGAAGGCGTCGTCAATGTAAATGAAATCACCCGGCAGGTAAAGGGCGGTTCCGTGGAAATGCTTGTCGGCAGCAGGGAAGTAATGAACGAAAGCCGCAATCTTGAAAAAGTAACGCAGGAGATCACCAGCGGCATGAACGAGATGGCTTCCGGCGCGGATCAGGTGAATATCGCGGTACACCAGATCAACGAGATAAGCCTCAAGAACCGCGAAAGCATCAAGACCTTAATGCGGGAGGTATCGCGCTTCAAGGTTGCTTGACGAAAATACTTTGTATCTTAATCCTGGCAGTTTTGGGCTTTGCCCAAAACTGCCTTGAAAAAATCAACAGCATAGGATAAAATTTTATACTAATGAAATCATTGGATTTATTAAACGAAATTGATAAAAGGAAAAATCAAATAAATGAAATACGGCCGTTTGAGGGAGATTACCTACGGCAAATAAATCAGTTTTTTAAAATAGAAACGACATATTCTTCCAATGCTGTGGAAGGCAATACGCATACTCTGGAAGAAACAAAAGTAATCCTGGAAGACGGAATTACCATAGGAGGTCGTCCGCTTAGGGAATTTTATGAGGTGGAAGGCCACGGCAAAGCGTACGATTACATGTTCTCGCTAGTCGGGAAAAGAAACATAACAGAAGAAAACATTTTATACTGCCATCAGTTGTTCAGTAAAAACATCCCTGATTTTGTCTGTCCCGGTGAATACAGAAAAATCGAAGTACTGATTAGCGGGAGTAAAAAAAGACTGCCAAAAGCGGAGAATGTCCCCATTAAAATGCGGGAATTCATTGAATGGACAAGCAATGAGCGGAATAATTTTCATCCGGTTGTTTTTGCCGCTGAGGCTCACCTTAGATTGGTAAATATTCACCCCTTTACTGACGGAAACGGAAGAATATCCCGCCTTGTGATGAACACCTTTCTTTATCAGGACAAACTATTTCCGGTTTCCATACCGGTCTTAAGAAAAACAGATTACTATTATATTTTGGAGAGAAATAACAGCGATGATTTTGGCGTTTATATCGCGGAACTTGAATTGCAGACGCTGAAAGATTTAATGCGATTTTTGCATATTGACCTTAGTACTTAAACTGCGATTCGCCGATAAACTCGCGGAGTATGCTGGTTCCGGGAACGTACTGCGGCGGAATTGGCGCGAAATTTTCCAAAAAGGAAAGCAGCCTTTTGGCCTCCGAGTATTCTTTCATGCCGGGTTTTACCGAACGAAGCAGGGGCTCCGCGTAGAATTTTAAAACGGCCAGCTCGTAGTCCAGGGCGGAGTTAAAAGCGGCGTCGGCTGAGTTCTGGAACGGGAAGATGTTTTTCCGCTCACCGCGCTGAACGCTTGGCCACATATTGAAAGTCCTTTCCGCTTTTGCGTTGCGGAACTGGTGATCGCGCACCATCCGCCTTAGAAGCCTGTTGTCGCTGGTGGGAATGCGGTTGTGATCGTCCAGGTTTAGCTGGGTCAGGGCGGAAACGTAGAGCTTAAACTTTGTCTCCTTTTTGATTTGCGGGGTAAGGGCGTCGTTGAGTCCGTGGATGCCTTCGATTACGAGCATGGTTCTGCTGTCCAGGCGGATTTTGCGGCCCCCCCCTTCCCTGCGCTTGCCGATCCTGAAATCAAATACAGGCAGCGTTACTTCTTCCCCGGCAAGGAGCGCGAGGAGCTGCTGGTTCAGATAAGGAACGTCCAAAGCCTCAAGACATTCGTAGTCGGGTTCTCCCTTTTCGTCTTTGGGGGTGTTTTCGGTCCCGACGTAGTAATCGTCAAGGCTTATGGCTATGGGCTGTATGCCCATGACCCTGAGGGCGATTGAAAGCCTCTTGGCGGTGGTGGTTTTTCCGGAGCTTGAAGGCCCCGCGATGAGGATCGCCTTAACGGTGTCTTTGCAATGGTAGATCTTCGTGGCAATTTCATCGAGCTTTTTCGCCTGAAATTCTTCGGCGATAAGGATATATTCCTTGATTTTCTGCTCCGACACCAGATGGTTTAGCCTTCCCACCGAATATACGCCGACTATACGCCCCCATTTTTTATACTCGTTGAATACGGAAAAAATTATCGGGCTGTCTTCAAAAGGCTCAAGTTTTCTCCCGCTGCCTATGGCGGGGAAGCGCAAGAGAAAGCCGTCTTTGTAAGGAATCAGCTCAAAAACGTCGAGAAGGCCGGTGCGGTTTAAAAGCGGCGAGATGTAAAGATCGATAAACCCGGCACATTCGTTCACCATTACTTTCGCTTCGCTTCTTTCGTTTAACAAAAGGGCGGTGTCGTCCTGATGGTTTTTGGTGAAAGTTTCCATTGCTTCCGCGTAGGCCATGTAACGGCAGTCTATGGGCAGATCCTGCTTAACCAGGTCTCTCACCCTGTTTTGCAGTTCTTCGATTTCATTTTTATCCGGCGTTTCGCCTTCAAGAAAAGTGTAGTAATAGCTGTTCCCCAATGAATGGCCTATGTAAAGGCTCTTGTCAGGAAACAGTTTGCCCGCGGCGTCTGCAAGCAGAAAAGCCAGGGTACAGCGGTAGATGGCTTCTCCTTCCGGGCTCTCAAGCGAAACCGGTTCCAGAACGGTGTTTACCTCGAGTTTGGCGGAAAGCGGCAGGATTTCCCCGTTTGCCTTCACCGCCGCCAGACGGTTGTTTCTTACGTCAAAATGGTGAACCAGCGAGTCAATTCTTGACCCGATTGGGCAGGACAGTTCCTTTTTCGTATCCTTGTTATTTGCAATCCAAACCTTTATTTCGTCTTTCATTCTTACAGATCCCCCAAATAGTTTTTGATAAGTTCCAGCTTTAATGCCCGTAACCGCTCCGTAACGGAAACTTTGTAAATGTGTGGATTTAGAAAGCGCTTGTAGCTTCCGTCAAGGCCTTCAAGCTCCCTGCGCACCCGGTTTTGAATTTCCGGAAGGGCGGGGCTTTCCCCCGTAAGTTTTCCGGCTATAAAGCGCTCCTTTAAAAGGCCTTCCGCCGCTTGATCCAAAGTGTGGGAGAAACGGCGATAGTCTGCCTGCGGGTGCCAGAACGAATATGTTTTTCCCTTTTCAAGAAGGTCGGGCTCTTCCGGGTCTTCAAGGGCCAGTACGTCGGCGACGCACATTCCGTCCTTGTCCCTTATGCGCCAAACCTGCTTCACGCCGGGGTTGGTGGTTTTGGCCGGGTTGTCGGAGAATTTTATCCTGGCGGTAAGTTTTCCTTTTCCGTCGTCGCTTGCGGCCAGCTTATAAACCCCGGTAAAAGCCGCTTCCTTTCCGCCTGTCACCATCTGCGTCCCGACTCCCCAGGTGTTTACCGGCGCGTTTGCGTCGGTGAGGGTTTTTATGACGTATTCGTCAAGGTCGTTGGAAACCGAAATTGTCGCGTTTGGCAGGCCCGCCGCGTCCAGCATTTTCCTTACCTCAACCGAAAGGTAGTAGATGTCGCCGGAGTCCAGCCGCACGCCGAAGTTCTTTCCTTTTGCGGCAAGGGCTTTGCCTGCCGTTATGGCGCTCACAGTCCCGCTTTTAAGGGTGTCGTAGGTATCGATTAAAAAGACAGAGTTGTCAGGATATAGCTCCGCATAGGCAAGGAAGGCCTCTGCTTCCGTGGGCCAGGCCATAACCCAGGAGTGGGCCATGGTTCCGAAAACGGGGATGCCGTACTCTTTTCCCGCAAGGACGTTTGAGGTTCTGGAGGCCCCGCCTATGAAAGCGGCCCTGGAAGCCGACATCGCGCCGTCCGGCCCCTGGGCGCGGCGCAGGCCGAATTCGGCAACGGAAGCCTTGCCGGAAGCCAGGGCAACCCTGGCGGTCTTGGTCGCTATAAGGCTTTGAAAGTTGACGGTATTAAGCAGCATCCCCTCGACTAGCTGACATTCAAGCAGGCCGCCGGAAACCCTGATGAGGGGCTCGTTGGGAAAGACAACGGTTCCTTCATCCATTGCCCAAATGGAACCTGAAAACTTAAAGCCCCCAAGGTATTCCAAAAAGGCTTCCTCAAAAAATCCCAGGCTCCGCAGGTAGCCGATGTCATCCGGGGAAAAGGAAAAGTTTTGTATTTTTCCCAGCAGGGTCTCAAGGCCGGCGAAAATCGAAAAGCCGCCTGAAAAGGGGTTGCTGCGAAAAAACATCTCGAAAACGGCGCGGTGCTTCATTCCTTTTTTCCAGTAGCCCTGGGCCATGGTAAGGGAATAAAAATCGGTAAACAACGCGGAATCGGAATTATTATTTTGTAATATCATAAACTTTACTCCCAATAAATCTCACAAAGGCACATTAAAAGAATATAACCACGGAGTACACAGAGAAACACGGAGAAATACTAAATTCGTTTTAAACTCCGTGTTACTCCGTGACCTCTGTGGTTTAAATTTTCTTTTTCTGCATGATGATATTTTCATAGTATCTCTCCGGAGGAGGCGAAAATTACCCCCGCTTCTTTAAGGGTTTTAAGCGCCCGCTCTGTCGAACCGGCGGGGTAGTCCACTCCGCGTACCGCGTCTATGGCGATAATGGTTTTGTAGCCAAGGCCGACGGCGTCAAGGGCGCTGTAAAGGACGCAGTAGTCTGTTGCCAGGCCTCCAAGCACAAGTGTATCAATCGAAAGGGCTTTTAAATAGCCGTCAAGGCCGGTGGAAGTTTTGCGGTCGTTTTCAAAAAAAGCCGAGTACGAGTCAAGGCCGCGCCGGAAGCCTTTCCGGACAATAAGATTCACCGGCTTTAGGTCAAGCGAGGCGTGGAAGGCCGCGCCCTCGCTTCCCTGAACGCAATGGCTTGGCCAAAGATCCTTGAACGAAACGTGATCGACAGGGTGCCAGTCCTGCGTGGCTATAACCCTTCCGCCGTTTTCCGCGAAAAGGGAAGACAGGCGGTTTAAGGGCTCGATTACCTTGTCGCCGTCTTTTACCGCCAGCGCACCGCCGGGGCAAAAGTCATTTTGAACGTCGATTATCAGCAGTGCTAAAGAAGCAAAGTTAAGCGTCATGGCAGTTCCTTTTCTTGTCTTTATTGGCTTTCATATTTCTGTTCTCCAGGCAAAATTCTTATAAATTTAGTATCCAGAGTCCATATTTTTGAATTACTTTTTATTCCATGCATTAATATTATTGCATCGATTAAGCCAACTCCTTTATCGATTAATTTGTTTTTTGCGGAGTATATGCCTGCCTCAATTATTATGTTTTCATAGTATTCTTTTGGCAAATGTATCCAAAAATTCATAATAATGTCTCTTTCGTAATCACTTTTGGCCCCTTGAAGTAATTCCCCAAAAATACATTCCACTGCCAATATTTCTCCGCTTTCCAGAAGTTTACTTACCAGTGGAAAAATTCTCTGATTATTTTTCAAGTATTCTATCCAAATACTTGTATCAAGTATTATCATTTTAACCGATTGGTTTCCCGGATTTGGTTCCCGTTGTTTATATATATGGGTTTTTGAGAAATTTTTTTGTTTAACTCCCTGATATTGTAAATATCTATCCAATCCTTTAAAGCGATGGTTATTGCTTCGGTTATCGTGGAGCTGTGCGTGTACTCTTTTACATCATTGATTAAATTGTCAGCGATTATTGCGGTTACTTTCATAAGACCGATTATACGATAAATCATCGTATTCGTCTAGCAAAAAAAGGCCGCGCCCTCGCTTCCCTGAACGCAGTGGCTTGGCCAAAGATCCTTGAACGAAACGTGATCGACAGGATGCCAGTCCTGCGTTGCTATAACCCTGCCGCCGTTTGCCGCGAAAAGAGAAGACAGGCTGTTTAAGGGCTCGATTACCTTGTCGCCGTCTTTTACAGCGAGCGCCCCTCCCGGGCAAAAGACATTCTGAACGTCGATTATCAGCAGTGCTAAAGAAGCAAAGTTAAGCGTCATGGTAAAGCGGTTAGTTATTGCTTGCCTGGAGTTTTTTTATTGTATCAATATCAAGCCCGGTAATTTTTTGCACAAATTCAATTGATAAGCCCTCCGCCAAGGCGTTCCGGGCAATTTCTTCCTTGCCGTCCTCAGGCCGTCTTCATACCAGACTTGCTTTGCATCATCCAAGTTCCACTCCGTCATTAACATATTCAATACCTCCGAAGAGTTTTTTTCCAAAAACTCTTTCAATATATCATGATCACGGCAGTGTATTACCGCCTTCTTTATAGCCTCCTCTAAGCTATAGCCTTCTTTTTCATATTCTCTGACCTTTGCAATTAGTTCAAGGGAGGGATTTCCCATATCCGGTATGCCAGTGGACAAGCAAACTTGGTCGAGATATTGATATAGAGCATGATTTTCCGGAAGTATTAAATGGAGCGGATTATGGAGTTGCATCGATATTTATGAAAAAAGAAATTAGTGGATGTACTTGAGAGGTGGCTTAAGTTTTTTGACGTAAACACGCCGGAAGAAGAATTAAAGGAGATAAAAGGAATTTGCTTGGTGAAGGTCTGTCTATAGAACTTGTCCATAAAACTACCGGGCTTGATATAGAGACCATACAAACTTTAATGGAAACCTCGAAGGATTCCGACTTTTAAGAAATATGTGGGTCAAGTTTTGACTTTAGGCCCCCATAAAAAAGGCTTGCCCGGAAACCTGCTTTAGGTTCATGATCGTACTAAAGATACGCAGTTATATGATTACGCATACACTAATTTGCCTCGGGGAACCGGAATTGTGCGGCCCAAAGTCCGTGCGGTTTCTATCCACTCATTGATAATTATTTCTACGTTACAAGCGCTTCGGCGTATGTTTTACCATCAGCCATACAACCGGAAAGCTCAGGAACTTCCGCGATATAGGCATTGTCTATTTCGCTCCAGTAGATTATTACTTCGTATTTATTCATGTTTTGCCTCCAACTTGTACTAGTACTTTGGAACATCTAAATATTTACACAGAATTTACCACTAACCACACGGACGGGAACGCGAAGAAACAAAATTTAAACCACAGAGGTCACGGAGTAACACGGAGTTTTATGACAATTTGGTTATTTCTCTGTGAAACTCTGTGTACTCCGTGGTTATATTGGGAATAAAGTTTTTGATGTTACAGGCGTATCCGTCAAAAGAACCGCTTCTACCGCCGGGAAACAAGATGAAATAAACTTCCGAAAACATCACATTTCGGAGGGAACAAATGAAATTTAGCGAAGAGGAAAAAGCCATGTGGCTGGAAGACTGG
>Ga0268262_10003975_pt1 | contig 15548 bp, 12 predicted proteins | sample TergutNc150P3_FD_190354 | JGI IMG/M metagenome (GOLD analysis project Ga0268262, IMG submission 190354) | Nasutitermes corniger P3 segment gut microbial community from laboratory colony in Florida, USA - Nc150 P3 (SPAdes) (version 2) | ecosystem: Host-associated > Arthropoda: Insects >... | reverse complement strand
GCTTTTCAGGACGAATCTGCTTATGCGGGAATTTGAAGACGCGTTTCGCAGGAAGAGGATACCGTACATAATTCACGGCGGTATGAGTTTTTACGACAGGCGGGAGGTTAAAGATATTTTCGCCTACCTCAATTTTTTCGCGAACAAATTCGACGAATTAAGTTTGTCGCGAATTTTGGACGTGCCGAATAAAGGTTTTACGCCGTCCGCTATTTCCGCGGTCGAGGAACAGGCGGGACTAAAAAAAATATCGCTCTGGGAAAGTTATGAATTATACGAAAATTTGTACGGAAAAATAAGCGATTCGCAGTACGAAATTTTGAAAAACTTTGTGCTTTTTATGCAAAAATATATGCAGAAATTCGCCGGCGACGAATTCCCAAGCAAGGTCTTGCGGGAGTTGCTTGACGAGTTAAAATATGTGGAAGTCTTGAAAAAAATCGAGGACGACGAAAAAAAACTTGAAAACAGAATCGAAAGCGTAAGCGAAATTTTGAGTATGCTTGAAAAATATGAAAGCAGGCACGCAAACGATATGAATTTGGGGAATTTTTTGCAAAACATTTCGCTTAATTCGGGAGAAAGCAACTCGGATTTCAACTTAAAAGCGGTAGTTATGATGACTATGCATAAATCCAAGGGTTTGGAGTTTCCCGTCGTATTTATTCCGGTTTTGGACGATGTGGTTATGCCGAGCAAAAAGTCGGTCGAAGAGGGAAAAATTGAAGAAGAGCGGCGGCTTTTTTACGTTTCGATGACGCGGGCGAAAGAGCGGCTTTTTTTGACGTTTCCGCGATTTAAGCAAGTTAGAAAAAGAGCGGTCGAGGTAAAACAATGCCGCTTTTTGAACGATATTCCGCTTGAATGTCTTGACGGAAAAATCGGCGAAAAACAAGATGAGGAATACAAATTGATTTTGGAAGAGATATTTGCAAAAGCGCAGGCGGAGTTAGAAAATCCGCAAGATTAGAAAGCAAACAAAATAAAAAATTCACAAATTTTCGTTTTTTTCCAGACAAACGATTTACGCAAATATTATCTCCTCGCTCGAAAAGTTTCTATTCGGAATGTGGCAGTATCACGACCGCCGATTTCCAATGCGATAGTTCTGCCTATGCTAAGCTCAAATGCTTTGATAATCCAAAAACGGCGAAGTGTCTAATATTTTTGCTAAATGATTAAACGTTCCATAAAAACAATATTGTTTTGCATCGATTTTCATAATAAAATCATTTTATTCGTCAAATTCCGCAACTTGATTTTTGCCAAAAAGTATTTTAACGACGATTTTTGGTATTTTTATGGAGATATAGTGAGTAAATTTTTGAATATCGCGTTCTTGTTAATTTTGTTTTTGGCGTGGTCGTGTTCCAATCTTGACGAACCGAGCGGTCTGGGCAGAAAAATAGTCGAACAAAAATCACCGGATAGTATGCAATCCGGCGTATATAATACCACAACGCTTGCGCAGGACCCAAATACTTACCGTAGCGTTATCGACTCGATTTCAGGACTTCATATTTATATGGATTTCTTACGAAACAACGGCGCTCGGGTGTCGCAATGGGCTATCGGAAAATGGAAAAACGAGGAAACAGTTCTTCGGCTTTCGTATTTTGTAAATCCTCCAGATTCTTCTTCGGGGCTGGAAAACATATTGTATTATTTGTCGCAAGACCCGACGGTTAATCTAAATTCTATAAAAGCCGACCTCGTTTGGACAAACTTGACGCGCTACAATTCTTTTGAAGAAATCGGCATCGAAGTCGGGATGTTTATCTCTTACAAACACGGCAACGTTAATCTGTCCGATACCAAAAATCAATATGGATACATTGCAGAGTACAGCAAAGATTCCTCAATAATAAAAAACGACGAAAAGTTTTTCCCGTTGAATTTTATCGCGGTAAATCCGAGAAATTTGAATAGCCGCGTCCCTTTGACAATCGAATCGTTTTTGATGAGAGGAAAGTGGAAAACGTCTTGGAATAGCGATACGGTGACGATAGATTCTACCGTTGTTCGCAGATACGATGTCGATTGGACGAATTTTGTCGATACAGTCGGGATAGATTCAAGTTTTTTAATGCGTTACGACGACGCTTTGAAGAATTGGTCAACCGATAATAAAGCAACGGTAACCTCCGACACAAACAGAACGCAAAAAAAACACAAACTTTGGCAATCGGATACCATTATCTCGTGGAAACACTTTATTCCTTCGTCTTTTTACGATTCGTCCGCTTGGGTTTCCGGCGACAGTATAAACGGGACGCTTGCGCTTTATTCACAGAAAATAGAGATGGGAAGAATAACCCGTAAAAACAAAACCGTTAAGAATAGTGCGCACGGATATTACGGCGGCTCGGTTTACGATACGTTAATTTTTGACATTCCCAAAACTATGCTTTACAGAGAAGAACGCATAGTAAAATCTCGCAAACCCAGCGCCATTGAAAAAGACAGCGTAATTTATACGGCAAGATTCGAGAACGCAAGAAATGCCGCTACCGGTAAAGTAATTCCCGATACGCTTTTGCAAAGTTCGCATCGTGGCGGGTCGTACGTAATAGCGCTTGACAGCGTTCCGCTTGATACCTTTCCTCCTGTACGCGGACTCAGGGCTACCGGCGGGAAGGGTAATTTGGGCGAATTTATGTTCACGTATCGTAAACCGCAAGAATTTAAGTCGTTTAAGGATACTCTTTCAATTTATCTTCGTATCGACAAAAATTCTACTCACAACGATAACGTTTTGCACGTTTCGTCGCCGTTGATAAGAATTTCACATAGGAAAAAATCCGGCGATACCACTAAAATCTACACGCGGGACGTTCCTTTTACCGAAAAAAGTATCATCGCGTTTTCGTCCGACACTTTGAAAAACACGATGCCGGTAATTTCCGGCGGCTTGCAAAGATTTGCGGAAATCGACTTGAACTTGCGCGAATTTCTTGATACCACCATCGGAGAAGAAAAATTTTTAAGCGTAGGACTTGCGGATTTAACCTTATTTTTGGATACGGTTAATACCGATTTCCCGCTGCAATACGGCGATTCGATTTTGGTAAACGCGATAATAACGACGGAAAAAATGGCGCCGGGTAAAATTTTTGCGCTTCCGCGTGTTTTGCGCACGAACTACGGATACGTAAAGCGCAGTTTCTCGACAAACCGCATTTATCCGACGGCAAAAATTCCGATTGAAGGAACGCTTGTGGACTATCTTTACAAAAACAAAATTTACGAAAGCGGCGCGCCCGAAAAAGCATACTTGTATTTGTGGCTTGACGATTGGACGATGGGAAGAATATTTTTTAATCCGCGCAGTCCGGTTTATCTGACTTATATTCTCCAAACAAGAAAGGACGGCGGATTATGAGAAAAATATTTTTATCGCTAATTATTTTCGCCGCCGTTTCGTTTTCTCAGTCGCTTTTGGCGGTTCGCTATCCGACAGGGCTTTCGTATCCGACAAGCACGCAGTCGGCGCGAATGGCTGGAACCGGAGCGGCTTTGAGCGAGCCGTATTTGGTAAGTTTGCTAAATCCGGGAAATCTCGGCTCGATAAAACAGTCGGTTTATACGCTTTCGGCAAATTGGGGTTATACGCGGATTCGCGAGGAAAACGAGCACGCGGATTTTTCTAATTTTTCGCCGGCGTTTATCGGTTTTGCGTTTCCTATCGGAAAAGCCGGAACAATCGGCGCAAGTTTCAAGCAAAATTCGACGAACAGTTATTCGTATCGTGAAAACGGATGGCTTAAAAATTCTGTGTTCATAAATTCGGGATTGGACTCGGGACTAAATTTTATCGATTCGATTAAAGAAGTAAAAACGTTTCAAAATTCCAACGCTTTTTCGTCTTGGGAATTCGGCTGGGGAATAAAATTGTTCAAAAAAATTTCAATCGGCGCGTCGTATCAAATCGGATATTACAAAAATATCATAAACCGAAGCGACGCGCTTGAAGACAACAGAGTTTTTTCGGGATTTGATTCGCTTTATTACAGCCAAGCCAATTCTGCTTTGCGCGGCGGAGTTATCGGGCAGTTTGGAAAATTGGATGTCGGTGTCAGCGCGACGTATCAAATTATCGCAAACTTAAATTCACACAGAACGATACGAAGATTATCGTTAGCGTCAAACGGCGGTTACAATTCGACGTTAATCGATAGGTCTGCGGTTTTTGACGAAAAATATAAATTGTATCTTCCGCCGTGGGGAATCATCGGCGCGACTTGGACTTTCAGCGACAAAATTAAAACTTCTATGGATGCCTCAATGGTTTTTTGGAAAGAATATTGGACGGACGCGCCTTTGCTCACGTACAATGAAAACGTTTTGAGAAACACGTTTTCAATTTCTTCGGGTACTCAATTTATTCCGCAGCCAAATCTCCTTTCTGCGCGTTATTTTCAAAGAGTTCGATACAGCGGCGGAGTTTCTTACAGGCAACTTCCATTGGACGGCGATTGGGAAATATCCGGCTCTGCGGGCGCGGGATTTCCGTTAGGTAGAAGCGGAATTCTTGATTTCTCCGTCGAAACGGGAAGACGGCAAAATAAAATTGAAAACGATATTCACGAACATTTCGTCAGGATAAATTTCGGAATGAGCGGCGGTCAGCAATGGAAAAGAACGAGCAGCAGCGTTTATTAAACGAAAAAACAAAAGTGATTTTTACGCCGTTAGACGGTTCAAAAAATGCATATATCAATATAATGAAATCCGCTTACGAAGCGGCTGGAAATTGTGAAATTGTTTCTATGCGCGACACAAAAAATTTGTTCCGTGCGAAATTTATAGTCCTGAACTGGTATGAAAACATAACGCTTTCAAAATCGTCGGTCAAAAAAGTTTTTTGGTTTATGCTGCGATTTATTATGATAGCCGTTTTGCGTTTCAACAAGATAAAAATCGTTTGGACGCTTCATAACAGAGAACCGCATAGCGGATATTTTATTGCGTTGTCAAAATTTATGATGAAAAATTTGGCGGATAAATCTGATTTTATCGTCATTCATTCGCAAAGCAGCCGAGAAGTCGTTGAAAATTTAACTAAAAACAAGAACGTTCAAGAAAAAACGGTCTATATTCCCCATCCGAATTATTGCGGTTATTACGGAGAAATGTCGGATAATTTGCAGACCGACAGCGAAAAACTGCAAATGTTATTTTTGGGGGGTATTCAAAAATATAAGAATGTCGATGTTTTAATAGAGGTCGTAAAAAAACTGAATTTCAAGAATCTATGTTTGAAAATCGTCGGAAAATGCGACAGAAATTATTTTGAAGAATTAGAAAATTTAACGAAAAACGCCGCCAATATTTTTGTGAAAAACGAGTTCGTTCCCGACGATTTAATTCCCGAATATATTTCAAGATGCCACATTCTAATCGCGCCTTACGACACTAAAACAATGCTGAATTCTGGGACGGCAATCCTTGCGTTTTCGCACAAAAGAACAATAATTTCTCCGACGACGGGAACTTTGGAAGACATAAACGACAAATCGCTTTTTTTTGACTATTCTTATTATTCGCGGGAAGAACACTGCGAAAAATTATCGCGAATAATTTCAAAAATTTATTACGAATACGAAGGAAAATATAACGATTTGCTGAAAATCGGAGAAAGATGCTTTGATTTTGTCGAGAAAAATAACAGCGCCGAAAAAGTTATACAAATATTAAAAGAAGATGTGTTTGAAAAAAACAAAAAGGAAAAAAATGAATAGAAACTTGCGAATTTTCGGCTTATCTTTTGTGTTTTGCGCGGGCGCAACTTTTTTGTTTTGGGTAATAAGCGGACACGCGGACGATATCAGTTATTTAAGCGACTACTTTTTTTTATCGGGAATGCTGTTTTTACTCGTCGGAATGATAACCGCGCTCGCGGCGACTTCACGGCGCCACTATTATCGCCACATCAGAGACAAGTCGAAAGGGAAAGCCGAACCGGAAGAAGTTTTTGAAAAAAAGGCGCAAAAGCGTAAAAATCAAATGTGGTTCGGAATTTTTGTCGCTTTGACAGGCGGCACCGCTATCGCCGCTTCTGCAATAATCGGCGCAAAAATCGGATTCTTATGAACATAAAAATCCCAAACAACGCTTGTAAAGTTCACGTTTAATTAAGAGTTTGATGCGATTTCTTCCACGGAATACCAAACCTGATTTCCGCCGTTTTTCTTCGCCGTGTAATTGTTTGCGCTGGCGGCGGCTAACATTTCGTCAAAATTGCGGTATTTTCCCTTTGCCAAGTTAGGCGACGACGCGACTCCTATGCTCAACGAAACGTTTTCGGACGTTCCCGTAATATCGGCGGTTTCTTTTTCTGCGCCCGCCCTTATTTTTTCGGCGACGCTTACCGCCTCCTCCAAATCGGCTCCAAACAAAAGTATGCCGAACTCTTCTCCGCCCAAACGCACGAGCAAGTCAAGCGGACGCTTTGCCGACTCCCTGAAAACTTTCACGCATTTTATCAAACATAAATCGCCTTTTTGATGTCCGTAAGCGTCGTTGTATCTTTTGAAAGCGTCGATGTCAATAGCCAAAAACGAAAGCGCCGCACGGTCTCTTATCGCCTGTTTCCAAAGCGCTTCGCAATAAAGCGAAAACCCGCGTCTGTTCAAAAGTCCGGTTAGCGCGTCGATTTGTCCAAGTTTTTTAAGTTCGTTAATATATTCGTAATGCAACTCTTCTTTTGAGTATGTATATGCGAAAGCGAGAACAAAATTTGTAAAATACGTTGCCAAATACCGAGTGGATACCTCAAACGGGTAATCGCGCCCGAAACCCGGAATAAAACACACCGCGGCAATAAAAGTAAATGCGACGGCGCAAATAATAGTCGCTGGTTTTAAGCCGGCTAATATTGAAATCAGCGGAATGCAAACTATCCAAACCCCCTGAAATAACTGCGAACCGCCCTTGTAAAACAAAAAACAATAAATCGACACAAGCGGAATTACCGCTAGTATTGACGGAATTATGGCGGGAACGTTTTTACGTCTCATAAGAAAAAAACTTGCCAAAAAGAAAAGAGTAAGCGACAAGCAAATAAAATATTCCAAAAGTATGCCTGTTTGTTTGTAAGTATATGAAGAAAACGAAATCGACATAATTACACCGACGCATATCACCGCAATTAACATAATGTTTTTGGTGACCAAATCCGTCAACCCGATAATTTCAAGATATCCCGTGACACCTTTTTCCAAATGAACGAGTTTTTTTTCCATAATTGCCTCCTTGTCGCAATTTTGTTTATTCTATTTTACTCGACCTTTTCATAGCGCAAAATTCTCCGCACATCGAACACGCGTCGCTGTTTTCGCCGCTCAATTTCATAGATTCGCGATAACTGCGCGCTTTTTCTGGGTCTATACTCAACTCATAAACTTTTTCCCAATCCAATTCTTTTTTCGCCTTGGAAATCGCGTTGTTTCTGGCGACGGCGTCCGCTCGTCCCTTCGCCAAATCGGCGGCGTGGGCGGCGATAACCGAAGCGATGACCCCCTCTTTTACGTCTTCCAAAGACGGCAGACGCAGATGTTCCGCAGGAGTTAGGTAGCACAAGAAATCCACGCCCGCAAGTCCTGCCAGCGCTCCCCCGATTGCGCCGGAAATATGGTCGTATCCCAAAGAAATATCGGTGACCAAAGGTCCCAAAACGTAAAAAGGCGCGTTTCTGCAAAGACGTTTTTGAATCTGAATATTGCTTACCACCTGATTAAGCGGAACGTGTCCGGGTCCTTCTACAAAAACTCCAACGCCTTTGTCTCTTGCGCGGTCGACCAATTCGCCCAGAATCGACAATTCCTCAATCTGTACTCTGTCGGTTGCGTCCGCCGTCGCGCCCGGACGAAACGCGTCGCCCAAAGAAATCGCTACGTCGAACTCTTTTAGAATGTCGAGCAAACGGTCGTATTGTTCGTAAAGCGGATTTTCTTTTTTGTTGTAATGCATCCATTCCATAATTATCGTGCCGCCCCGCGATGTTGCGCCGGCAAGCCGTTTAACTTCGTGGAATCTGCTCACCGTTTGCTTGGTTACTCCGCAGTGAATCGTTAAAAAATCCACGCCTTGTCGGCAATGGTCGCGTACGGTTTCAAACATATCGTCGTCGGTCAAATCCAAAACCGATTTTTTTGCCTTTTTCGCCCGACAAACCATTTCGTAAAGCGGAACCGTGCCGAGCGCTACGGGACATTGAGCGATAAGTTTTGCGCGAATTTCTTCCAAATCGCCGCCGGTCGATAAATCCATAACCGCGTCCGCGCCGTATTTTACGCAAAGGCGCATCTTTTCCAATTCCAAGTCGGTATCGACCTGCGAAGACGACGTTCCTATGTTCGCGTTGATTTTTATTTTCGTATCCTCGCCCAAAACAAGCGGCTTTATGTTTCTTAATTTATTTTTGACGATAACAACGCTTCCGTCGGCGACTTTTTTTCTAATCGTTTCTGCGTCGATATTCTCCTGCGCCGCAGCGATTTTTAATTCGTCGGAAATTAAATTTTTTCTTGCTTGTTCGATTCTCGTCATTTGCCTGCTCCTGTGCAAAAGTTGTGAGAATATAATAATTTCCAAAAGGAATGTGCGGAACAAAATATTTATTTTGTTATTCTTCCCGAACGCAAATAATATTTCCGCGCAGAAAAAGAAAATGGCTTGCCGATAAATTCCATAAAACTCGCAAACCACTTATTTAACTAATTTTCCGTCTTTGTAGTTTTCTACTCTTTCCAATTTTTCATCTTCGTTATAATATTTCTATTCTCCGTCTTTTTTCCCGATATAGTGGGTACTATTCTTAAATCGTGTCTTATAATCATCCTACCGCCCAATACTTCCCGCCTCCGCCGCCTGCTGTCTCGCTTGGTACTCTTCAAGCATTTTTTGCATTATTTTCTCGGATTGCTCGTTTGTATTGGTTATTCTTTCTTTGCTCAGTTTAAGACGCTGCACCTGCGACTTGAAAAGAAACGCTGTCTGCTCGCCGCCGTTAGCCCGCACAAAATACCGCGGACGCTCCCCGTCGATATTTCCCACAAACAAAGTATATTCTTTGCCGTCGTTCTGCAAAATCTCATATTTTTGCGACGGATTTGCAAGCCCGGAAACTTCCTCGGGAATAGAATACGTGTAATCCCAGCCGCCCGCGTCCAATTCGACCATGTCTTTAAGAAATCCCACGACAGAATCAGCGTTCGCTTCTAACTTTTCGTTAAGAATCCACCTTGCGCCGTCTTTCTCGATATTAAAAACTTCGTTCGGATACTCTGCGGATATTTTCTCGACGTCCTCCGGCTTAAACGCGAAAAGCGCTCTGTTTCGCCATTCGTTTATATCCGTCTTAAACGCGAACCCGATGCCGCCCCCGACCAGAAAAATCCGGTCGCTGCCGCTTTGGCGGAAATAATTAAAGCGCCAGTTCTCCGATTTTTTTCCCAAAACGAATTCGCCGATTTGCAAATCCTGCCCGTCGAATATTTTTACGCTAAACGCCGAATCGCCGACAAGCCCGTACTCCGCGTCGTTGGTTTTATTCGTCCCGACGAATATGTCGCGCTTCATCTCGGCGATTTTATTTACTATGCTTATCACTTTCACCGAATCCGCGGGATACTTCTTTTGCGCCGCGTTTCCAAGCGAGACGAGCCACAAATCCCCCTCTTTCGAGAGAACGACCGATTCGCCGCCTCTGCTAAGAATAATTTTCCCGAAATTCTGCGCGAATTTGGGATAAAACGGCGTCTGATTTTTCTTCACGCTCGAATTTTGAAGCGCGTTCGACAGAATCATCGCCGCGACGATTAGCAGCAATAACGCTCCCGAATACAAAGTCGTTTTTACGCTCACCATATTATTTACCTCCGTTGTACTGTTGTCGTTTCCTGTAAAAGAATATAAAAAGTCCGATTATTATCAAAACGACCGGCATAAGCGCGGCGTTAAGAATCTTGTATCCGAGTCCCGAATTGTCTGCGTTCGTCTTCATCGTAATGTTTTTAAGCGTTCTATCCGCCATATTCCGCGAACGAATGCCGATAAGGTTATCGTCGAGCGAGAGCCAGTCGGTAAGATTTTGTACAAGAGGCATATTCACGCCGCCGCCGCCCGCGTCGGTAGTAGCGAAGTCCGCGTTCCCCACGACGATAACCGAGCCGCTTGTCGTCGACAGAATAACCTCCCTGCCCTGCGGTCTTTGAAGAGTAGTGTCGTTAAAAATCGAATTGATTTTCCCCGACAAACGAATCGCCAGAGGATAGCGTTTAAGAGTTCCCGAATTCTGCGCGTTTTCAAAGTGGAAATCCCAGTTTTGATTCGGGTCTATCCTGAAAGGCGGATTGCGAACCGTCGAGTACTGCGACGACATAATAAGTGTGTCCGCTATCGTCGCGCCGTCCAAGTCGGCGGATACTTCCAGAGGCGACGCCCACGGAAATATTACCTGCGTCATAGACGAGAGCGGCGATATGTTTCTGTTGAATCCGTCCTGCGAAACCCGTACCATAAACGGATAGTTCGTCGGAACGTTCATAACCGTCGCGCCCGCCTGACGCGGCACCATAATCTGTCCGCAGGAAGCGTCTATAAGCATCTGCGGCAGAACGACTACCCCCCATGCTTTAAGCATTTTGTACAAAAACGAATCGCTTATCGACGCGGTCGCGCTTTTTTGCAGATTTATCGCAAATTTTTGCGCCAAAACTATTACGTTTCCCCCGCGCATAAGATACTGGTCTATGGCGAATATCGCGTCGGGGTTCGTAAAATAACTTCCTTCGTCTTCCCCCGGAATTATTATCGTCGAAATCGCCGGGTCTATCACGCTGTCGCGCCCGAAGTTTATATATTGCAGATTGTAATCCGGTATCAGCGCCTGAAATATCGGAGCAAAGCGCGTGTGCGTGATATCCTGCGGAATTTCCACAGCGTAAAAATCCGCAAGACGCGGGTCTATATAAGCCGCCGTGTCGGTTTTCACTATGCCGACCATGGGCAGACTTTTCGCCGACATCCTTATCACGCGCCGTATTATCTCGTACTCGAAATTATCCGTCGCCTGCACGAGCGGTATCGACTCGCTTTTTCCGCCGTATCTTACAGCAATTCCCATATATCCGTCGACAAACTGCACCTTGTCCTTTTCTATCGTCTGCACGCGGATGGCGGGAATGTTCAGCGCCAGCGCGTCGTCTTTGTCGCCCTGTCTTTTTACCGGGTCTTTCCAGACGACTCTTATATTGCGTCCGCCGTAAATCTTAAACTCGTCGGCTATGTCTTTTATGTCCTTCTGCACTTTTTTAAGGTTCTGCGGAAGATTGTCCGAGAAATATAATTCCAGAGTTACGAGGTCGTCGAGATTTTTCAGTACGTCTCTTGATACTTTCGATATGGAATATATCCCGTTCTGCGTCAAATCCAATCTTGTAAAAAAGCCACTCGACAGGACGTTTATCACGACGGCGTATCCTAACATTATAACCGAAAATATTACGGTCAAAAATTTGGTGTTTTTCTTCATTTTCACTCCCACTTTCTGCTTTCGAGAGACGCCGCGTTCAAAAAAAGAAAGAAAAATATCACGCTCAAATAATAAATTACGTCGCGGCTGTCGATTACGCCTCTGCAAATGCTCTCAAAGTGCCACGCAAGCCCGATATACGACAAAATATTTACAAGCGCGTCGGGAACGAAACTAACCACCAAAGGGTGTCCGGCTATCAAAAGAAGAAATATTATTACGACTCCGCCTATGAGGGCTACTATCTGGTTTTCCGTAAGCGACGAAGCCCACATTCCTATCGAGATATACGCCGCGCCCAGAAGAAGCGCCCCCAAATATCCAGCGATTATTACGCCCGCGTCGGGGTTTCCAAGTATCGCGACCGTTATGGGAACGGTTATCGAAAACAGAAGAGTTATCGCAAGAAAAGCGAGAGCCGCCAAAAATTTTGCGGCTACTATCGCCGCGTCGTTAAGCGGCAGGGTCAAAAGCAGTTCGAACGTTCTGTTCCGTTTTTCTTCCGCCCACGTCCGCATAGTTACCGCGGGAATAAATATAAGGAATATATACGGAAGAATTTCAAAGTAAGTCCGCATTTGCGCCTGATTGTTTATAAAAAACGTCTGAAAAAACAAAAAGTTCGTAAGCGCTATATAAACTATTATGAATATATAGGCTATCGGCGACACGAAATACGATTTGAGTTCCTTAAAAAATATCACTCCGATTTCTCTCATTTTGCGTCCTTTCTGGTAAGTTTTGAAAACACGTCTTCAAGCGTCGTTTTTCTGTGCGAAAGATAAGTTATTTTCCAGCCGTTTTTTACGGCTGCGTCAAAAATTTCTTCTCCGATTTCCTGCGGCGAGTTTGTTTCTATCGCAAGTTTTACCTCCTGCGCGCCGGCGGTATAATCCGACTTTACGCTTTCTATTTGCGGGATGCGTTTTAATTTTTCTTCTATGTTTTTATCGTTTGTTTTTATTACGACGTCGTAGAATATCCTCTCCCGCGCTTTCGCCGCCACCTCGTCCGGGCTTCCCGCGGCGGCAGCCTCGCCGTCGTTTATTATCAAAATTCTGTCGCAGGTAGCCGCCACTTCCGGCAGGATGTGCGAACAATAGACCACCGCCTTTTCCTTTCCGGTTTCCTTGATAAGACCGCGCATTTCTATTATCTGATTCGGGTCTAACCCGCTCATCGGCTCGTCGAGAATCAATAAATCCGGCTCGTGAATCATCGCCTGCGCAAGTCCCGTCCTCTGCCTGTATCCTTTGGAAAGATATCCGACGGGTTTTTTGCGCATCTCTTCAAGCCCGCAGACCTCCAGCATTTTTTTTACTCTTTTGTTTAGAGTTTCGCCGCGAAGTCCGCGAAGTTTGCCGATAAACTCCAAATATTCATCGACGAACATATCTGTGTACAGCGGCGTCGTTTCGGGCAGGTAGCCGATAAGTTTTCGCGTTTGTATTCCGTTTTCGGATATGTCTTTTCCGCCGATTTTTACGCGCCCCCGCGACATCGGCAGATACCCCGTAATAATTTTCATCGTGGTCGTTTTTCCCGCGCCGTTAGGACCGAGGAAGCCGAACACTTCTCCCTTGTTCACGCAGAAGTCGAGATTCTTAACCGCGCAGAATTTCCCGTAATTTTTGTACAGACCGCTCACTTCGAGCATGCGTTCCTTCAAGTTTTACCACCTTTGTAATCGGATTTGTTTATCAAAAATAATATCTGCGCGTAAAACAAAATATGATTTTCGTCTTTGAGGAGGCGGTTATTTCCTGTGTTTTGAGTTTTCGAGGTTTGCGGACATTATTTGAGTTTAACGATATTATGAAATCTTTGAAGTCGTCCGGTAGTTGCTTCTTTGCCATAAAAACATTCCCTTAAATACGTTATTGTTTGCAGTTTTTCTTTTATCGACGCTTTTTTCCAATATTCAGTGTCGCGGTTGTCTAATTCGTCGTTTTTAGCGATGACTATTTGCTTTCTATCCATTTTTTCCATATTTATTAAACTCCTTTTGCAAAGCCCTTACTCAAATGATTTTCCATCTTCGTTATACCGCTAAATATTCTATCTTGTTTTATTAACAAAACTACTAATCTATTCTATGCGCCCAACTGACAACTATATGATCATCATCACTCTCGTCTTCCAATTTTATGAACCCTAATTCTTCAATGCCTTCGCGCCACAATTTTTCAGAAATATCATACGTACTAATTTTGTCTATTATGGTTAGTTTGTCAACTTCGTCAGTTGCCAGCAATTCTTTTATAGGAATTTTAACATTGTTTCCGCCTTGTATTGCTTCTCGTAGTGCAAATGCTTCAATAGTGTGGATCGTATGAATTTTCATAATTTCAAGTCCTTCCTTTTGCACGTTTTGATAATCTTTGTTTTTAAGATATTCGTCTGCTTTTTGTTTGTGAGCATTCACTATGTTAGTAATTTTAACAATTCTGTTAACAATACTATCATCAATTATTGGAAATTTTTCCATAATATAAACAACTCCTTTTTAGCCCAATATAGAAAATATTATTTGTCTATGTAAAAAATCAAGAAAATTTACATAAACCTTTTATTACAATTTTTTTTCTTCACATCCACTACTGAAGTTTTTTTATACAATCTGGTAAAGAGTTGTAAAATTCTTCGGGGTGGTCAAGAAGAATAGACGTATATTTGTTTATGTGAGACATCGGAGGCATTTTGCGATTGTTTCCATCTGAATAAATTCTTGCATTGTTAACGCCTTCTACATAGCCACCACTCCAATAGCTGTTAGGTGAATAAGCTTCACGCTTATAATTGCCACCTATCGGAAGGATTTCCAATATACATTTTGAAGCGTCATTATATTTATACCAATTATCGTCAAAATAATAATCACCATCTCCCTTATAAACTACTTTGGAAATAAACGGCATGCTCAAAATTTTAATATCTCCCGCCCCAATTTTTTTTTCTTGTTTATATTTGAACACAATCCATTTTAATAGCAATTCTAACCATTTTGGCGTTTCTTTATATTTGGCATCAAGAAATACTAGCGCTTGCATTATTGAGTCATATTTGAAACAAGGGTGCGTTACGTAATCATACATTCTATATTGGTCTATTACAGTTTTGGGTTTTTCCGTGTAAATAGGCGATGTCGGTAATGTGTTTGTATTGTTTTGTTTTATAGGCAACGGCGTTCCAGTTTCTTTAGCCAATACCGTTTCCACATTATATAAATTATCTTGTGCGACATTTACGCTGGACTTTGCTTCCGTTAGCGCTTTTTCAAGTTTTTTATATTCCGCCTCCTGCGCATTATACAAATTTTGCGTTTCTGTCAAATAATTCATTGCATTTTTCATTTTTGACATCCCAGCAGGAGTGTTTGCGTCTTGAGAATTGAGCATATTTTTGTAATCTCTTTCCGCCATCTCTTTTTGTGCTTTTAATTCGGCAAGACGTTTTTCCGCCATATTTTTTGTTTTCAACGATTCATTTTCTTTTATTTTCGCTATTTCGACTTGTTTCTTTATTTCCTCAATTTCTTTTTTCAGACGCAGTATTTTCTGCTCTTTTTGTATTTCGGCAAGCCGCGCCTGCTCTTTTTGCCGAACGATATTGTCAAGATATTTATACAAATCGCTGGTATCTACCGCCATTTTGAAAGTCGCGGAATAAACCATATCGCCTTTGTCGTTGTCCGTAAATCTTTCCGTTCCCGCGACGACTATGGTTTGTACTTTTCCTATGGTATATGTTTTTAACTCTTCTACAAAATCCTCCCGTTTATTATTACCCGACGCGGTAGTAGTCATTTTCTGCCGCGCTTCCACAAGTACGCCCAATTCCTGCAATAAAGCCGCCTGCGCTTCTTCCATCGCTTTGGCTCTTGCGGAGTTTTTACTGTCGTCGTTGCTCCCCGTGTATTTGTAATCCTTTGTAATTTCTACTTTCTGCCCGAACGCAAACGCCGGCAACGCGACTACCGCAAATAACAACAAATATCGTTTTATCACAAAAA
>Ga0268262_10003974_pt1 | contig 15550 bp, 10 predicted proteins | sample TergutNc150P3_FD_190354 | JGI IMG/M metagenome (GOLD analysis project Ga0268262, IMG submission 190354) | Nasutitermes corniger P3 segment gut microbial community from laboratory colony in Florida, USA - Nc150 P3 (SPAdes) (version 2) | ecosystem: Host-associated > Arthropoda: Insects >... | reverse complement strand
CCGATCTTAAAGTCCATATCCAGTTCCAGGCGCTTCGTCATGGCGTAGATTATGGATATGGAAGGATTGATGGTTCTTCGTTAAAAGACAAATTCGCCCGGTCTCAAAAGCTTTTCCTGGAGGACGGCGTGTACCGATGGAACAACGTGATCAAACTGGGAGGTTCTTTTAAGTTCATGGCCGGAATTATACCGCTTTCTGTTTATGCGGAAATGGGCTATGTATCAGCCAATTTTACCATTACTGGGGCTGATAAGTTTGATAATTCGGTTTACCGTACAAGCGATGGCTTTATCTTTTCTGTCGGTTTCAGGCTGTTTCCCCGATAGTTGACATCATTTGGCAAAGTCTAATACCATTAACGCATGAAGTTAAAATTGCTATTTATTATTTGTTTTTTGGGAGTTTTTTCTTTTGCTCCTGTTTTTTCGCAGACCCATACGTCTGTGAATCTGGACAGTCAGGTGTACTATATCCTTGAACAGGCGGAAATTAGAGGCCTGTGTTCCCCGCTTTCCGGGGTAAGGCCGTATACGCAGAGCGTTGTCCTTGCGGTGATAAATGAAATTTTAAATTCGGATAATTCTAAAAAACTTAATGCCATGGAACTTGAAATTCTGGAACAGTACCGTAACTCGCTTGACAAGCCAAAAACCGGCATAGACTGGCAAAGGGGTACACGGTACAGTGAAACATCCCTGGGTAAAAACAATATGCTGCTTTCCGCCAATATAGGCCTTGGCGCGGATATTGAAGGATCTGCCGGTTTGTACCCGTCTTTCGGGGAACATTATTTTGGCACGGAGATTTGGCTGCAGGCTTATTTGAACGGCGATATAGGCCGCTATCTTTCTTATGGACTCTCAGGCGAAGGCGGCCTTATGCAGACCCCCAGGAAATTCCTTGGGACGGGTAATACTTATTATGATGGTTTTGTTCGTGATGAGGAATTTAAAAACCAGATTACATCTGTCTATAGCGAATCTCTTACCTATTTTCCTTATTCGTATAAAAAACGATGGGACGGTTCTGTTTTCTTTCTTAACAATCTTGAAATATATGAATCATGGCCCAATAATATAGCTGGCGGTTACAACCTTATGGCGGAATTAACATCATCATTTTTGGATAACAAATTGATATTTCGACTGGGGCGAATGTCGCATGACTGGGGGACAGGACCCTTGGGCAGCAGTCTCGCTTTTAACCAAATGGCCCGTCCTCTTCTGGGAATAGAGGGTGAATTTACTCCGCTTCCGTGGCTTAACATTGTCTCGCTCACCGGTATTCTGGAATATAATAACATTGCCGGGATAAAAGATTCCTCCATGACCAGCCAGAATGTTTTTTCAGCAAACATGCTGCAATTCAGGTACAAGAATTATATATCTTTTGATATTATCGATACGGTGGTATGGCCCAAACGTTTTGAACTTGGGTACATGATCCCGATAATCAGTAGCTTTTTTTACCAGAATAATATCGGCGATTTTGATAATATGGCATTAACGTTTAATCTCAAACTTCAGTATCCGGGATTAGGGAATATCTGGTTTTCGCTTTTTCTTGATGAAATGAAAGTAGACACTAAATGGTGGCTGCTTGATAGAACAATGTTGGCAGCTCAGGCAGGCTTGAATATACAGATGCCGTTCCTGGCTTTTTCATCAATCTGGTTAAGCTATACCGTGGTCAATCCCTATTGTTACACCCATAACCGCAATATCAATCCCTGGTTTGACCATCCGATGGAGACCGCGTACACCAACAACGGCGCAGGCCTGGGCTATTACCTCCCCCCGAATTCGGACGAATTGTTGTTCAGATTCAAGACAATGCCGGTAAAAAACATGGTTACGCATCTGCAATACCAGATGATCCGGCATGGTGCGGATTTCGGTTCCGGTGAAGTGGATGGAAGCTCCCTGCTTTCGGAACTTGATCCCGATGATAGAGGAACCAAACCAATATTAAAAAGGTTCTTTCTCAATGACGGGGCATACCAGTGGAGGCATATCATCAAGGCAGGCGTTGAATGGAATCTGCCGAAGCTGCCAATTGCGCTGTATGGTGAGGCGGGGGTTGTCATCTCATACTTTACCAATATTGGAGAAAAAGCCAATGTCAACGGAGCTGCGTACCCCTATTTTGTGATCAACACATCCGAATACCCAAACTCAACCAGCTTTATTATTAAAATCGGCGTTAAAGTTTTCCCCCGGTAAAAAGGATTATACATGGGTCTTATTGCCATAATCGCCGCCTTTGCCGTTTTGTTTGTGCTGGTTATTCTCATTCTGGTTAAGCTTTATTCCACAAACGTATCGCCGCAGTTAATCGATCTTAAAAACGAATTGAATGAATTAAAAACAAAACAGTTGGAAAGCCAGCAGAGTTCGCTTGCCCAGCAACAGCAGCTTTTTATAAATTCACAAAACCAGCTTGGTTCGCAGTTAAGCCAGATGATGAACCGTATGGATCAGAATTATAATTCTTCCCAGAGCAATATCGCAAAACAGCTTGACACCTCCAACCGTGTAATTAACGACATACACACCAAACTCGGTTCCCTGGAACAAACCGCGAGAAATATCCAGGACATAGGAAATAATATTTCCACTCTTACGGATTTATTACAGCCGCCCAAACTCAGGGGCAATCTGGGCGAGTTCCTTTTGGAAGACCTTTTACGGCAGATATTACCAATGGCAAATTACAAAGCTAAATACAGTTTCAGCAACGGCACTCAGGTAGATGCCGTAATAAAGCTGGCCGACGGAATAGTCCCGGTGGACTCGAAATTCCCGCTTGAGAGTTTTCAAAGGCTTATTGAAGCTGACAATGACGAGGACAAAAAGCGTTTTAAGAGGGAATTTATCTCCACCGTCAAAAAGCGCATAGATGAAATTAGCGGCAAGTATATCAACCCTGCGGAAAAGACCTTTGATTTCGCGTTGATGTATATCCCTGCGGAAAATGTTTTTTATGAGATAATAATCAATGATTCGCTTACCAATAAGGAATATGAACTTCTGAATTACGCCATGGAAAAGCACGTTATACCTGTTTCGCCTAACAGTTTTTATGCCTATCTCAAGGCTCTGGTTTTTGGTTTGCAGGGGCTTCAGATAGAGCAGGAAGCCAAAGTCATACGCGGCGAGCTTTCACAGGTACAAAACATGCTGGGTAAATTTTCCACCGAATACAGCCAGGTTGGGAAGCACCTTTCAAATGCTATTGGCAAATACAACGATTCCGAGAAAAGCGTCGAAAAACTCAACGACCGCCTGAACAGAATTACGGGGCAAAAAGCCGAGTTAATCGGCGAATAAGGATGATATATGAATATTTTTGAATCAATCATGCTGGTTTGTTTTGGTTTTGCGTGGCCTCTCTCTATATACAAATCATTTGTATCCAAAAAAACAGCGGGTAAAAGTTTGTTGTTCCTGATAGTATTGCAAATAGGTTATGTGGCTGGTATTTTGTTTAAACTAACTGAATACTGGGATAATTTAAAAATAAACCCGGACGAGACCATCAGTATAAATTTATACTTGTACATTCTTAACTTTGTAATGATAACAATTGATGAGTTGTTATTTCTGAGAAACCGCAAGTTAGAAGCAAACAAGTAATGGAAATGAACCAAAAAGCACCTTGAAATAAATACATACATATGGTAAAATATACCTTATGGAAATCAATACGGATATATTTTGCGGTGATGCCGCTGATGTTCTACAAGACGTAGAAGAAGATTGTGTTGACCTTATAGTAACATCACCTCCTTATGCAGATCAAAGGAAAGATACTTATGGGGGGATACCCGCTGATAAATATATTGAATGGTTTCTACCCATTTCCAAAGAACTTTTACGAGTTTTAAAGCCAACCGGTACTTTTGTCCTGAACATAAAGGAAAGGGTTATAAATGGCGAAAGAAGTACTTATGTGATGGAGCTTATAATGGAAATGAAGAAACAAGGCTGGTTATGGACTGAAGAATTTATCTGGCACAAAAAAAATTGTTATCCCGGCAAATGGCCCAACCGTTTCAGAGATGCATGGGAAAGGCTTTTACAGTTCAATAAGTCAAAACAGTTCAATATGTACCAAGAAGCCGTTATGGTTCCTATGGGAGATTGGGCGAAAACTAGGCTTAAAAATCTGAGTGAAACAGATAAAATCAGAGACAACTCAAAAGTTGGCAGCGGTTTTGGGAAAAATATATCGAATTGGCTAACACGTGATATGGCTTATCCTACTAATGTGCTTTATTTATCAACTGAATGTAGTAACAAGAGTCATAGTGCAGCTTTTCCCATAGAATTACCGAGCTGGTTTATTAAACTTTTTACCAAAGAGTTTGATACTGTATTGGATCCATTTATGGGGTCAGGGACGACATTATTTGCTGCCGAAAAATTAAAGAGAAATTCGATTGGTATTGATATTTTGGATGAATATTGTCAAATGGTTAAAGATGAAATAAAAGAGAAAGAATTGTATCTCTTTAAAAAAGAAGAAGAATATGCCTTTGATAATAAATGATGTTATTCAATATGTCGAAGAACATATTTCCTCGTTTCATGAAAAACGATTAAATAAAATAGAAACGCTAAAATTAAAAGAGGTCATTAAAAAGAAGAATCCGTATCTTTTTAAAGCAAAAAACATTCAAACTGCAGATGAAATAATTAGGGGTATTGTTGACGCTTATCTTTCTTCCAGTGAAGAAGCAATGTTTGGAGATTGGCTTGAAGGGCTTGCAATATTAATCAATGAAAAAGTGTATGGTGGCAAAAAATCAGGAATTAAAGGTATTGATCTGGAATTTGATAATCAAAATGTTAGGAATATAGTTTCTATAAAATCCGGCCCTAATTGGGGAAATAGTTCACAAATTGAAAAAATGGAAAACAATTTTAAAATCGCTATAAAAACATTAAGGACAAGTAATTCAAATTTACAAATTAGATGTATCAATGGTTGTTGTTATGGAAAAGATAATAATCCTGATAAAGGCACATATTATAAGTATTGCGGTCAGCGTTTTTGGGAATTTATTGGCGGTAATGAAAATATTTACATAGACATTATTGAACCATTAGGGCATAAAGCAAAAGAACGTAATGAAAATTATTTAAAACAATATTCCGGAAAAATAAATATTTCTGTAAAAGAATTCATTGAAAATTTTTGCGATAAAAATGGCTCAATAGATTGGGGAAAATTAGTAAAATACAATTCCGGTAAATAAAATGTAACTGCTTCGCCACCTTATGGTGATACAGCTACGAAAAACCGCAGTTGGGATTGCGTCCCTCATTCAACAGCCGCAAAAACCGCTTCTCCTGTCGGGATATTCGCCGATTTTAAAACCAGCTTTAGCTCGTCATTGGGTGACAGTTCTCTTCGCAGGGGAACCTGAGTTTCCAGAGCAAGGGCGGGGATTATAACTGTCCAGCGGTTCCCTTTTTTTTCCAGGGCGATTGCCTCCCAGACAGAGTCCTTCTTGTCCGCAAGGTAGACCATAGTCCAATGGCTGCGGGAGGCGCGTTCCGCCTGGCTGACGGCGGACATCGCAGCTTCCCCTGCGTTCATTCTGGGGGAGATTTCATCAGCGCTTAAAGGGGTTCCGCCCCTTAAGACCGCGCGGATTTGCAAATGGGCAAGAAGATCGGTATAACGGCGCAGGGGACTGGTTACCTGAACATAGGTATCTAAACCAAGGCCTGAATGTTGTCCGGGCCTTGTCGAAAGGGTTCGCGGTCTCATACAGCGGCGAAGCTGGTAATAACCCGCAATGCCCTCAAGGGTTTCATCGGGCAAATCTCCTGTTTCCTGCGTGATGTAGGGAACGGGAAGATTGCGGTGCAGAGCCCATAGCCCCGCGCCTTCTCCGGCAAGGAGCATACACTCCCGTACCATGTCCGCCGACTTGTACCGCGTTATCTGCTCAATTTCCACCTGCCCCCCGTTAAGGCTGATATGGGTTTCCGGCATATCAATATTGATTGCTCCTAACGCAATGCGCCGCTTGAGGTTGCGTTCGGTCAATGCGTTAAGTGAAATTAACGCCCCGGATATATCACCATTCTTGTCATTTAAATATTCATCCGCTTCTTTGTAGGTTAATCGTTTAACCTTTACTATTGAAGGGAAAATTTCTGTTTTTTCATTTTCGCCGATACTGTTAAGCGTCATTTTGAAAGTCAGGGCGGGGGATGTTTCGGCAAGGCCGAGAGCGAAAAGCGGCAGACTATCATCGGCGAGCATGCGGACACTGCCTTCAGGAATATAGAGCGTCGCCCCACGGTCGCGGGCTTCTTTTTCAATGGAACTGTCCGTCCCGATTGAAGAGCCGGGATCGGCGACATGGACATAGAGAATCTGCCTGTCGTTCTCAAGCTCAATGGAAATGGCGTCATCGGGATCATTGCTCCAGGGGCTGTCAATTGCGTAGGCGGCTAAATGGGTTAGGTCACGGCGTTCTTCTGGCGGAGGTGCTTCCGGTTTACATTCCGCAGGCTGGACGGAAATGCCGAATCTGGCGGGGTGGGGGTTGTTTTGCTCGTTCCAGAAACCACATTCAAGGAGCAGGGCATGGGCTTCTTCGGGGGTTTCTCCCAGGCCGATTTCCTTCATGGTACGGCTTTTTGCCGATTTCCCCAGGGCAAGAGCCTCAATATCCTGTATGAAACGCCTGTCCTCCTGAAGCGGACTGCGTTTCCTCATGCGTTCAAAAAAAAGCTCCTTTTCGTTGTTTGCCGCAGTTTTTTCTTCACGCTTTTTTTTATCCGCCTCAACCTCGCTCTGCTTTCGGGGCTTTATGGCTGTGGTGTTTCCAGTAAAATAGAGGCCGTCAAGGAGCAGGCAATATGCGGCCCAGGCGGAAGCGGGGCTGTATTCGCCAAAGGCAAGTTCCGCAAGTTCCCTTAGTGATATAGTGCCGTCATCGGCAATGAGCAGTTCCCAGGTTTCCTGCAAGTTGGTGTTGCTGATTTCTTTAATTTCGTTAAAATTCTTAACCGGCCCCGGATGGATTATCTCTATGTCTTTTTCCCTGACCTTAATATTCTCGCCGCTGTAAAGGGCTATGGTTATTTTGTCATGGGTCAATTCCTTTACCAGTGCGGGCTTGTTCTTATAAGAGGCCAATGCGTTTTCGTTAATCATATTCAACATATTATTGCATATACTCTGCTTTTTTGATACTGTACATTTATGATAGTAATGAAATTCGGGGGAAGTTCTGTTGCGGATGCCAAAAGAATCCGCCATGTCGCCGAGATTGTCAAAAAACAACTCAAGCAGAAACCTGTTTTGGTGCTTTCAGCGATGGGGGATACGACCGATTATCTTCTTGAAGCGGGCAATGACGCGTTCAAAAAGGGCGAGGTATCTGTCGCGCAGATCGAGAAACACCATAATGACACGATAAAAAACCTCAAACTGCCGGCGCAGGCGCGAAAAGAGATACAGCCGCTGCTGGAAAAACTCAAACGCCTGCTTTCCGGCATCTCGCTGATTCGGGAACTGACTCCCAGAACAAAAGATTTTCTGGTTTCGTTTGGTGAAAGGCTTTCCGTGCGGATCGCAGCCGCCTATTTCAATTCCATTGGCGTAAATGCCCAGGCCTTTGACGCATGGGATCTGGGCTTTATCTCGGATTCTAACTTTACGTCCGCAGAGCTTGACAAGAAAAGCTGGGAACTGATCCCCAAAAAAACAGCCCCGCTTCTAAAAGCCGGAGTGCTGCCCGTGGTAACGGGTTTTATCGCAAAGGACGAGAACGGCGACATCACCACCCTGGGGCGCGGCGGTTCGGATCTTACCGCGACAATGATTGCGGCGGCCTGCAAAGCGAAAGAAGCCCAGATATGGAAAGACGTTGACGGCATATTAACAGCGGATCCCCGCATTGTCAAACAGGCGAGGCCGGTGGAAGCCGTTACCTACGAGGAAGCTTCGGAGCTTGCCTATTTTGGCGCACAGGTTCTGCACCCTCGTGCCATGCAGCCCTGCATAATTACAGGAACGCCGGTAAGGATAAAAAATTCGTATAACATCGCCGCTGTCGGAACGCGGATAGTGCCGGCGCTGGAAAAGAAAAGCGTCCCTGTCCGGGCCATTACCTCACGCCGCGCCGTGACGTTAGTTGACGTTGTATCCACCCGTATGCTTGGGCAATACGGTTTTCTCGCCGAGGTTTTTTCCACTTTTGAGCGGCATCGTATTTCAGTAGATATGGTAGCTACCAGCGAGGTTTCGGTATCGCTCACGCTTGACGCGGCCCATGATCTTACCGCTATCAAAAAAGAGCTTTCACGTATCGCAAGCGTCGATATTAAAACCGGAAAAGCCATAGTCACCATTATCGGCAATGTTAACCGGTCTTCGGAGATACTTGCAAGAGCGTTCAGAACCTGCCAGCTTATTGGTATTACGGTTCAGATGGTTTCCCAGGGCGCAAGCAAGGTGAATATCAGTTTTATTGTCAACGATACCGAGGCCGTGGAAGTAGTTAAGGCGCTGCACATGGATTTTTTCTCCTCTCTCAGAGATAAGTAGGAAGGAAACATGAAAATAGCGATTATCGGTTACGGAAAAATGGGAAAGATGGTCGAGCAGGCGGCAATCGCCCAGAGGCATACGATTGCAGCTATCGTGGACCCGCTTGTTAAGGAAGTCGGTCTGTCAGCCACAGGCATAGCGCAGTACCGTGAAATTTCCGCTGCCGGAGATCTTGGCAAGGCCGAAGCTGCGATTGAATTTACCCAGCCCGGAACCGCCCTTGCAAATATCAAAGCCCTGGCGCAAAGGAAGATACCTTCGGTTATAGGCACTACGGGCTGGCATGACAAGCTGGGCGAGGCCCGGCAGGCGGTGGAGTCAGCCGGCGCGTCGCTTATATGGGCGACGAATTTTTCCCTTGGGGTAAATATTTTTTACCGCATTGCATGGTATGCCGCTCAACTCGCAGATTCTTTCCCCGAATATGACGTAGGCGGCTTTGAGTCCCACCACAATAAAAAACTGGACAGCCCCTCGGGGACAGCCAAAACCCTTGTGGAGGGAGTGCTCGCCCGGATTGGGCGTAAGGACAAGGCCGTCTGGGAAACGCTGGATCGCCGTCCTGAATCGAATGAACTCCATTTCCCCAGTCTGCGCGTAGGTTCAGTTCCGGGTACGCACAGCCTCATCTTTGATTCCCCGGCGGACAGTATCGAAATTACCCACACCGCCCGCAGCCGCGAAGGATTCGCCTCCGGCGCGGTACGCGCGGCAAGCTGGCTGATAAACGGCGAGGCCGGTATACGCAAAGGCTTTTACTCCATTGATGATATGTTAAAGGACGTGCTGGGAAATTAGTTGCCAGTATTTTGTGATTAAGGTATAATTCAAAATAAGTAGGGGGATTTTATGATAAAAACAAGGTTATTGGGCGCTGTAGTTCCGGTAGGGGCTTTGCGGGGCAGCAAGCCGACCGCTGTTGGGGAATTTCCCGATCTGGTTGAGTTTGCCCATTTGTGCAAGAAAATGAAGATTGGCCTTATCCAACTTCTGCCGGTGAATGATACGGGATACCAAAGTTCGCCTTATTTCAGCCTGACCGCTTTTGCTCTGCATCCCCTGTATCTGAGGATTGCCGATCTTCCCGATGCGGAAAAATTCAAGGACAAGATTGCCGCCATTAACAAGGAATTCGGGCAGGAGACCCGGTTTCCCTATGAAAAAGTTCTGCGGGCCAAAATGAATCTTCTGCGGGAGATTTACACGGCAAATGAATCCGAAATAGAAAAAAAAGCAGGGGCGAAGGGCAGTCTTGGCGCGTGGATCAAGGATAATCCCTGGATCAAGCCGTTCGCGGTTTACCGCAGGCTCAAAGAAGCCCATGAGGAAAAAAGCTGGAAAGAATGGGAGGATCACCGTGATGTAACTCCTGAAGCCATTGAAGCGTTGTGGGAGGATCCGAAGTTCCGCGGCGATCATCTGTTCTGGGCGTGGCTGCAGGAAGCGCTGGATACGCAGTTCAGCGCGGCGGCAAAGGCTGTTGCCGAAGCGGGGATCGTGCTGGAAGGGGATCTGCCCATACTGATGAATGATGACAGTTGCGATGCGTGGGCTCACAAGGAAATTTTTAACCAGGAGCTTTCAGCGGGAGCGCCGCCCGATATGTACAGCCCCGAAGGGCAGAACTGGGGTTTCCCCCTGCACAACTGGGAGGAGCAGGAGAAAGACAATTTTGCCTGGTGGAAGCAAAGGCTCGCCGTTGCGGGTAAATATTATCAGGCCTATAGGATAGATCATGTGCTTGGTTTCTTCAGGATATGGGCTTCATCTCACAGGGATTATTCTTCCGCGCTTGGGCGCTATGTCCCCTACACGCCAATAACCAGTGGCGATCTAAAGAAACTCGGTTTTGACAAGGGACGTATACGGTGGCTTTCCTTACCCCACATTCCTACCAACGAGCTATTAGACGCAATGCGCGCCAACCAAATTAACGAAGCTGACCTTGCCGTTGCGACAAAGAAGATTTTTACCAAAGCGCTTGACAGGGTTGGCAATGAGGAACTTTGGCTGTTCAAGAAAAAAATTAAAGGCGAAAAAGATATTGACGAACTTGGTCTGCACCCATCCGCCCGATCATACCTGATCAACGTGTGGCGCAACCGGCTTTTCCTTGAATACGCAAAAGGGAAGTTTTTCCCGGTTTGGAGTTACAGAGACTCCCGCGCTTACCATTCCCTTACCAACGAGGAAAAAGAAAACCTTGAACAATTATTGCAAAAACGAATGGCAAGATCGGAAAAAATATGGGAGGTTCATGGGAGAAAGCTGCTTTCTGTTCTGGTTGAGTCTTCGTCCATGCTGCCCTGCGCCGAAGATTTGGGCGCAGTCCCGAACTGCGTTCCCAAGGTACTGACAAAGTTGAAGATTTTAGGCCTGCGGGTTGTCCGCTGGCACAGGCAATGGGACAGGCAAAACCAGCCCTATATTCCGTTTGAGGATTACCCCGAGCTTTCGGTTTGTACCGCCGCGGTACACGACAGTTCCACCCTCCGTGAATGGTGGGAACGGGAAGCGAATCAACAGCAGTTCGCCGGCTTTGTGGGCGTCCCCTCATTGCCAAGGGTATACAACCCGGGAACGGCAAAAACTATCCTTGCAAAAATCGCGACGGCGCGTTCACGTTTTCGCGTCTTCCAGATTCAGGACCTGCTGCATCTTTCCAACAAGTGGTACTCGGAAGACCCCGCTTCGGAGCGTATCAATGTGCCCGGAACCTGCAATGAATTTAACTGGACTTACCGTCTTCCGGCTTCCGTTGGTGAAATAGCAAAAGACAAGGATGTGGTAAAAGCCGTTCAGGAACTAAGCAAGGTGAAAGCGGCAAAAAGAACAAATCAGTGAGTAAAGGAAAAGAATCCTTCATCTATTGTTAATTCTTTGATTATTTTACCTTTAGAAAAATAGGCAATACGTGATATTGACTATATAGTGTTTGTCCACAATGTCGGTTACTCTGCGGACAGACCTTGCATTTCGTGTTCAGCGGTAACATAACGAATTTATATTGGGGATGAGCTGGCGTGAAATCTGTAAGATTTTTTAATTCCTTGATTTCGCAGATACTCTTGTTTCTTGGGGTGTTTTCCGTAGCAATATCTATTGGTATTCTTACAAGTCAGATGCGTGTATCCAGAAAAGGAACGCATGACAGATATGCTGCCCAGGCTGAAATTGCCGCTCAGGTGGCAGCGTCTTTTATCTCGGCAGAAGATATAGACTTCTATTTAGAGACATTGGAAGCGGATGATAATTACGTCAGATTGCTTGATATACTTAAGTCTATACAAACTAAGTCGGGTATGACCTATGTATTTGTCACCCAAATAGCCGATGGCGGCGAATTATTTGTCTTTGACACCGATCCCGAAGCCGATACCCATATGACGATTGGCAGTTTCTCCGATTGGGCGCAATCCGGGATTGATTCCCCGCTGCAACTCGTTTTATCAGCCGGAAAAAAGCCGGACCCTTATATTTCCGAAACCGAGTGGGGGTTTTTTCTAACCGCCAGAGAACCCATATACCGGAATGACGGAACGACCGCCGGTTATGCCGGAGCAAATTTTTATATGGATACTGTTTTAGCCGCTCAGGCGAATTTATTCCGTACCAATATAATTGTTACTATTTTAATATTTGTGACCAGTTTGACAGCGTATTATGTAATAATACATAAACTTATAGTTATCCCGTTAAGAACATTGACAGTCAATGTCGGCAGATTGTCCGCAAATGAAGTACTTCCGCGGGTTTTAACATCCAGGGAAAATGAATTCTCGCTTTTGGAAGATACTTTTTCCGATATGAGCAAACGTAACGCCTACAGCAAAAAAATGACGGATGTCCTTAACAAGACGGCTATACTTTTTCTGTCGCAGCGCGATAGGGCATTTGATGATACGATGGCAGCAGAGGTGCGTCTGATTGCTGATATAGCTGAAATTGACAGACTGATTCTGTTCCGCAATCATATAGCGTCGGACAGTTTGTCCGCTGACAGTTTGTATATGTCTGAAGTCTACCGTTGGGACAGAGATTCCGGGGGCAGCACCGAATTGATTGAGTCTCTTGTTAATGTACCTTACGCACAGTTGATACCGGATTGGGAAGCGCATTTGTCCGACGGGAATCAAATAAACAGTCCGACAAGACTGCTGTCTGAAAGAGCCGCCGCCACATTTCTATCCTTTGGGCTTCTGACAGTCGCCGTCATACCGATACATATAAACAACGCGTTTTGGGGCTTCGTGCTTTTCGGCGATACCAGAAATGAACGTTATTTTGAGGATGATATTATTGAGATGCTGCGCTCGGCGGCATTTTTATTCGCGAATGCGTTCATTCACGCCGACATGGAACGTGATATTAAAGAAGCGCTGCATAAGGCTACGGAAGCAAGCAAGGCGAAAAGCGAGTTCCTTTCCAACATGAGCCATGAAATGCGAACGCCCCTGAACGCGATAACCGGCATGACGACAATCGGTAAGAACGCGAAGGACATGGAACGCAAAGACTACGCGCTGAACAAGATAGAAGACGCCTCAATACACCTGCTCGGTGTTATAAAAGACGTACTCGATATGTCAAAAATTGAGGCGAATATGCTGGAACTGTCGCCTGTTGAATTTAATTTTGAAAGGATGCTGCAAAAAGTAATCACGGTGATCAATTTCCGCGTGGACGAAAAACAACAAAAACTAACGATACACATTGACAGGGAAATTCCGCAAACCCTCGTCGCTGATGACCAGCGGCTGGTTCAGGTCATTACCAATCTTTTGGGTAATTCCGTTAAATTTACGCCGGAAAAAGGTTCTATCACCCTTAACGCATATTTTATGGGTGAAGAAAACGGCCTTTGTACCATACAGATTTCGGTAAGCGACACGGGAATCGGAATAAGCGCCGAAGAGCAAAAACGCCTGTTCAGTTCCTTTCAGCAGGCGGAATCCAGCACAACACGCAAATACGGCGGTACGGGGCTGGGTCTCGCGATTTCCAAAAGCATTGTAGAAATGATGGGCGGAACAATATGGGTTCAGTCAGAACCCAAAAAAGGCTCTGTTTTTACCTTTACCATTCAGGCGCGGCGCGGTACGGAAGAAAAACATGCGCTTTTGTCATCTGATATAAATTTGAGCAATGTCCGTATTATGGCGGTAGATGATGATCCGGATATTTTAACGTATTTCCTTGATATAACGCGGAGGTTCGGTGTATTATGCGAGACCGCCATAAGCGGGGAAAAAGCGCTTGAACTCATAGATCAAAAAGGCGGCTGCCATATCTATTTTATTGACTGGAAAATGCCCGGCATGGACGGTATACAGCTTACCCGTGAAATTAAGGCGCGCGAGCATGAAAATTTCATTGTAATAATGATTTCCGCCGCTGACTGGAACACGGTTTCCGAAGAAGCGAAAGAAGCAGGCGTTGCTAAATTCTTTTCCAAGCCTTTGTTACCTTCTGCCATTGCGGAAGTGATCAATGAACATCTCGGCGTTGACAAACGGCAGGATGAAAAAGCGCAGGCTGCAAAAATTGAGGGTATCTTTGCCGGGCAGTGCATACTACTGGTTGAAGATGTGGAAATTAACCGCGAAATTGTAAAGGGTTTGCTTGAACCGACACAGTTGGAGATAGACTGCGCGGAAAACGGCGTAGAAGCGGTATCTATGTTTACAGCGGCTCCGCATAAGTACGACATGATTTTTATGGATATACAAATGCCGGAAATGGACGGCTATGAAGCGACACGGCGTATCAGGGCTTTGGATGTTCCGAAAGCAAAAACCGTCCCGATTGTGGCAATGACAGCGAATGTATTTCGCGAGGATGTTGAAAAGTGCCTCAACGCAGGTATGGACGGCCATGTCGGCAAACCGATTGATTTTGAGGAAGTCTTGAACCGACTCCACTCATATTTGGGAGTAGGGAAATGAGCAATGAGCAATAGAAGAAGACCTCACGCAGAATAAAGATAAAAATTGCCGTATGGACAGCTTCTTTTTTTTATTCCACCTTACTGCGCCAAGCAATACCCCTATTACACAATAATGGCGAAACCGCCAAAAAGTTTTGCGCGTATTTTCATTTCTTTTCTCCTTTCTTCAGAGCTTTTCCTACCCTGCGTAACAAATCGTCTTTATCATAGGGCTTCTTGATGTAATCAACCGCGCCCATTTCCTGCGCGTGTTTTTTGTCTTCCGGGTCGTCTGAAGAAGTGAAAAACGCTATCGGGGTATCGTATAAAAGGCTCATCGCTTTTATTCTATTATAAGTATCCCAGCCGTCCATATCCGGCATTATTAAATCCAATAGTACTAATTGGGGAACAAGACCCTGATAAAACAAGCCCAGCGCTTCTTTGCCCGATTTGGCGGTTGATACGTCATATTCATTTGACAGCACCGCTTCTACCATTTCAAGATGAATACTGTCATCGTCTACTATAAGAACTTTTTGTTTTTCATCACCGGCAGTAACATTAAATTTTTCCGTTTCCTGTTTTAACGATTCAAAGTTATTGTTGTTTTCGTGGCTCATTTCGTCTACATGGTTAACCGAAACTTTTATCTGGTTGATGCCTGCCAGTATCTCGTTCATGCCTTCCGCCGCTTCCTGACTGGTTTTTATAAAATCGTCAGTTTCCTTGACTAAAGTTTCGCCTGATTTTGCCATGTCATCAGAGCCTTTTTTAACAGAGGCCGTTATGTCCCTTAATACGCTTATGGATTCCAATATCTGCCTTCCTCCTGTTTCCTGCTCCCGCATCGTGTGTAAAATGTTTTGCTCATGCTCGGAAACTGTTTTTACGCTTGAGTCTATAGCTCCAAAACGACCTAATACGTCGTTAGACGATTTGGTGATGTTGTCTATGGACGCTTTAATTTTTTTCAGCATCGCCGCTGTGGTTTTTGACTGTTTACTCGACGACTCGGCAAGTTTGCGGATTTCATCGGCGACT
>Ga0268262_10003973_pt1 | contig 15556 bp, 2 predicted proteins | sample TergutNc150P3_FD_190354 | JGI IMG/M metagenome (GOLD analysis project Ga0268262, IMG submission 190354) | Nasutitermes corniger P3 segment gut microbial community from laboratory colony in Florida, USA - Nc150 P3 (SPAdes) (version 2) | ecosystem: Host-associated > Arthropoda: Insects > Digestive... | reverse complement strand
TTACCAAAGACCTGAGCCCGCCCGCTATAAACATCAACAGCATGAAGGTGAAGCAGGTAACCAAGTCAGACTGGGATACCTATGGTAATACAGCGCTGACCGATCAAAATGATGGTAAGGGCGCAGCCGGCGCGATTAAAACAGAAGGAATGGCTATCACGGGTTCCTTTAACGACCCGACTTCCAAAATTGGCTTGAAAGACACCACCGTTGGCAGTCCGACCCTTAACAAGTTCTACTTTGAGTACCAGATTTACACATCTACCCAGTTGACCAATAATACGAAACCGGGCTGGAAAAAGCGTCCTCTCGACGATGCCGATCCGCTGACGATTGCCAACTTCACTATCCCCCTGACCAGTACTACCGCTGATAACGACGGGTTCTGGTCGGTGGGCAATATTCCCCAGGGCACCTGGTGGCTGGACATCCGGGTTTACGACCAAGTCGGTAACGTCAAAATTCTCGATAACGTAGCGTTTACGGTAGACTACGGACCGCCGACGGTAAGCGACATATCGGCGAATCCCATTAATGCCACCTATCCTTTGAATGGCCTTATCAACGCCAATGGCGCTAACACTCCGCCGCCTTTTATCTTCAATGATACGTTTACCCTGAGTGGAACAGTCACGGAACTGAACATTGAGAGAAATACCGGAGTGAAAATTACGGTAAGCAACAACGGAACCAGCACCGTGTACCCCTATGTCCTCGGATCTCCGCAGCCGGGTACGAATATCTATAGCTGGTCATGGAATGTCTCGAGTCCCACTAACAGTCTCCCGAACTGGTCTTCTATGGCTGACGGAACCTGGACGGTAACCGTAGACGCCGTTGACCTTGCGGATAACGATGCCATACCGAAGTCATACACCTTTATCAAGGATACCACTCCGCCTTTGATCACATTGAACACCATCGAACCGAAGGTAGTGAACAAGGTCGCGTGGACTACCGCGTGGGGTACCGGCAACAATAATTCCGCCGCAATAAAGACCGCGTTGAACGGCTTGAGTACGATTGAGGCAACCAGCAACGTGGCAATCCGCGGTAACTTCCAGGACGACTATTCCCGCGTTGGCTACAAGAACCAGAACCCGCCGCAAGGCCCGTTCAACTTCCAGTACCGTATTTACAGCGCGAGCACCTTGCGAACCAATGCCGCCAATGACGGAAACTGGTACACCGCGACTAACCCCGTACCATGGACAAACGTCCAAATTACTCCCAATGATCCGGGCAAAACCGTGAACGGCTGGGCCATCGACCTGAGCGGCGACAGTCCTGAGCAGGGCAATACTTATCAATACTGGGTTACGGCCTATGACAATAGTGTTCCTCCCAAAAAGATCGGTATATCCGACGGAACCTACTGGCTGGACATCCGCGTTGCGGACAGGTCCGGTAATGAAACCGCCGATTCCACCAACCCCAACAAGAACCCCCTGAAGAACGTGGTCTTTACCGTTGACCGTTCGCCGCCGCTCATTACGATAACATCAGGAACGGTTCGATCTGTTTACGGCAAACCAAATGCCGGTACCGCCCTCTTGATTAACATAGCGGGTAACGCGACCGATGTAAACATTCAGAGTGTGCTGGCAACGGCAACGCTTTTGAAAAACAACCAAACATCGACGGTAGCGGTGCCGGGTAGTTTTGCGCTTCAGACCGCGTCAACTGATCCCAGCACCCAGATTGTCACACAGCCCTTTACCTGGAAGGTTACCAATGACGAGTTCCGCGCCCTTGCCGATGACGGTGTGTACACGATAACCATTACCGCCACCGACAATTCGAACAAAACAGATACCAAGGTGTATACCTTTACCAGAGATACAACCGCGCCCGACATCAAGTACAACAACTTTACTCCGGGCGATAATGTTTCCGGCGCCGCTGATTCCATTGAAAGACTTGGTACCATTATCACGGACACGACCGCGGTGCTTAAGGGTTCATTTACCGATGCTCTTTCTACCATTGGCACTCCTTCTGCCTACAACTTTGAGTACCAGATTGGCGGCGGTAATCCGGCCGTTAATCCCGGCACTTCGTTTGTACAAAAATCCATAGGAAGCCCGCTGTCAACCTACGCCTGGGAAATTTCCCTGAATAACGTTACCGGCTTCCCGGCGGGTTACCTTGCCGACGGCTCATATTGGCTGAAACTCAGAGTTGCCGACGCATTGGACAATGTGAATGAAACCACCGCGCAATACTTCAGAGTAGACCGCGGGCCGCCCAGTCTGGCAATATCATCGCCGACCGTTAAAAACGAAGTTTACAAAGGCTCGTTTGCGATAAATGGAACCGCCAGTGACGGAAACCTCAGTAATGTGGTGATAACGGTGGACAACGGCAGTACGAGTTACACTCTGGCAACGATACCGGCGGCTTCGGCTTCCCCGAACTGGACATTGGCAGCCGCAACCTGGTCAACGACTTTCAACAACAACCTTGATCAGGGAACGCATACCATAACGGTTACCGCGTCCGACGCTTCCGGCAAGTCAACGGTCGCGACCTACGTCTTTATCAAGGATACTCAGGCGCCCACGATAAAAGCCACCAATCTGGAAGTCCCGTCCGGCATTCCGTCCATTACCGATGTTGACGCGCAGATTCGGATATCCATTAGCGACGATTATTCCAATATTGGCTACCAGGCCAACTACAATAGCAACTACTTCTATGAGTACCGGATTTATCCGGCTACGGTTACATCACCCGCCGATACATGGGCAAAAGTCCCGATAGGAGGCACAACGGGCAAAAACGTAAACACCTATCCCATCAATCTGATGACTTCCAGCCCCGAAAGTTTCTGGAAGGGGACGAATATTCCCGACGGCGAGTATAACTTGTGGCTCAGAGTTGCCGACCGGCTGAACAACGCCACAACGACTCCCTACACCGCGATTCGGTTTAACATAAACCGCAGCGGCCCGGTGATTGATGTAACAACACGGCCCTTCGCCAGTTATGGCAACGTTACTACTACTCCGGTAATTACCATGAGTGGAAACGTCAAGGACGGCGACCTTACCAGCCTGACCATCAATGTAAATAACGGCAACGGCGCCGCCGGCAACACCAGCACGACGCTGCCGGCAATCGGCACTATTCAGCCGACAGCCGGCTACACCTGGACTTCAGGCACCGATAAGGATATTGGTCTCTATAACTGGACATGGACTTATCCCAAGACGGAGTATGACAAACTGAATCAGGGAAACAATACGATAACCCTGAGCGCCGTTGACAAGGCCGGTACTACGGTAACATTCCCGTCGATTACCTTTGTCAAGGATACCACCGCGCCTAACCCGGAATACTTCAACATCAAACCGACGCAAATAAGCAAGGGTGAGTGGGACGCTAACGACCCGAAGAAGAACAATGTAACTTCGTTTGAAGCCTCAACTACCCAAATTATGGGTTCGTTCACCGACAATCTTTCCCTGTCCCCGATTGCCGATACGTTTGACTACCGTGTTTACACCTATGGCACATTAGCCTCAATCACCGACACCACCCCGTCGTGGACACCGAAGAATTTAGAGGCCGGAGATCTGAGAACCAAGAACTGGAGCGTTCCGGTGCCGACCGGGGACGCGCCCTATTGGCTGGACATCCGGGTTAATGACAAAGCCGTTCCGCCTAACCAGTTTATTTTCAAGAGCATTGCCTTTACCGTGGACACGCTTGCTCCGAGGATGGGCGCGACGATAACGGCGAATCCCTCCAACACCAGCGATATCTTCAAAGGAGCGTTTAGCCTGACGGGAACCGTCACTGAAGAGAATCTCGCGCGTGTGGAGATAAAGATTGACGGAAAGACCAAGACATACACGCCGTCGATCACGCCGGCAATTGGCGGGACTAGCAGCTCCTATACCTGGACCTGGAATGTCGATGACAGCTTCTTCAACTCGGCTCTCGACGCTCAGGGCAACCTCCTTACCGATGGAACGTATACGGTCATCGTTACCGCCTACGATCTTTCCGGCAAAACGGGGGTCAAGCAGTACAACTTTACCAAAGATACAACCGCGCCCGTTGTAACCGTGAACAACGCCGTGATAGGCGGCACCATCCCCGTAATTACCGACCTTGTTGGCCCGGCAATTAACGGTTCGTTTAAGGATGATTATTCCAAGATTGGCAATGGTCAGGCCGGCACCGGCCCCTGGTACTACTTTGAATACTACATCGGCAACGCGACGTACGCCATTCCCGCTTACTCTGCATCAACGTGGAAAAAAGGTTACTTCCTTACCGAACCGTCCCTGTCCGTCAACTGGAGCATCCCGCTGACCAGCACCGATAATATCTGGCCGCCCACCGGCACTGCCACGATGAAAGAACTTCCCGACGGCCAGTATCAACTGCAAATCAGGGTTCTCGACAGGATTGGCAATATCAGAAGTACCGGAACTTATGATTTCAAGGTAAACCGGAAGCCCCCCGAGTTTGTTAAAAACAATGCCAATCGTGATCCGGGCTTTACCGCAACGGTTAACGATGGCACCATCTTCAACAGCAGCGGAACCGGCGATCTGTTTACCCTGTCGGGAATAATCCGCGACGGAGACCTGAACGTGAGCACCGTAGAAATTACGGTAAACGGCACGAAGGTTAACTTCCCCGCCACAGGAAACGGACCCTGGAGCGCGACTACTCTGGAATATCCCTGGACATGGACTCTGACCAGGGCGGCTTTTGGCGCTGCTCCCGTTATAGAGGGAAAGAATACAGTAATCGTTAAAGCTTCTGACAGCGCTTCTCCGGTAAATAGCAACAGTGTTACGTTTACCTTCTATAAAGATACGTTTATGCCCATTGTGGCGTTCGGCAGTATTAAAGAAGTGCATATAGATTCGACTCTGTGGGGTACTCCGGGCAGTACGCTGGATAACGCGATTGCCAGCATGACGACTCTGCCCTCCAATTCCGCGATCAGGGGATCCTTTGACGACGCTACTTCAGCCATGGGCGGAACTTCGCGCAAAATGTCGTTACCGTTGCCCACTCCGCCCGGCGGCAGCGCTTCCCAGTACTACTTTGAGTACCGTGTTTACACATCCACCCAGTTAACAGGCGGCAAGCCGGGGTGGTCACAATACGCGATAGGCACTGATCCACTGCAGACGGTGAGCTGGGCTATTGACCTGAACGGTAAGCCCGATGGAATGTATTGGGTAGACTTCCGCTACATTTCCGACCGGGCAAATAATGAATACCCCGAAGCCACTTACAGCAATATTGCCTTTACGATAGACGGGGCGAATCCGACGGTCAACATATCCACGGTAAATGGCGCGAATATCCCCGCTCCTCCCGCCGCCGCTCCCTATAATATCTTCAGAACGCCGTTTAGCCTGGGCGGATCAGCCTTTGATGGAAACTTCCGTTATCTGAAAGTAAGGGTGGATGAACTTACTGCCAATGAAATCACTCTTGCGGGTACGGAAACTACCACAGGCAGCGGCACCTATACCTGGACATTGCCCACCAGTAACGCCGCGTGGACAACTCTCTTTAACAACACCATCTCCGATGGGCCGCATACGGTAACCGTTACGGCCTATGACTACGCCGGCAATATAGGGTATAAGACCTACGCCTTTATCAAAGATACAGCGCCGCCGACGATAGAACTGGGCAACATCAAAGCCGCGCCCGATAACGTGATTTCCGAGGCTAACGCCATGATTCGGCTGTCCATTAACGACCTGAATTCCAACATCGGCTTCTCGACAGACGCCGCCGCTCCGGTCAATGGCGCTTACTTCTATGAGTACCGCATTGGCAACAGCGTCTATGATACCGGTAAAACGTACGTGCCTAACTGGCTGAAAGCGCCCGTAGCGGATGGCAAGTCGGTAAGCCCCAACATTCTGCTGAGCGGCTCCGCCACCAATATATGGCCGCCCGCCACTACGCCTGCCATAACCGGCACTCCTACCTACCTGAAGGAACTTCCCGACGGCGAGTATTGGCTGGAACTCCGTGTCAGGGACAGAACGGGTAATCCCGAACTGGTCAGCGGCGCAATTCCCACCGCAACCCCTGTTGGCATGACAAGCACCCGCACCACGTTTAAGGTAAACCGGAAGGCTCCGACCGTAGCGTATACCAAGTCTGACAGCACGACAAACTTCTACAAAGATCCAGGCGGCGCCAACACTGTCATTATGTTCAGCCTGACCAGCGGATCGGTTAATGATGGCGACCTGGACAAACTGACTATTACGATAAGCGACAACGCCTCACCGCCGAAAGTTATCACCTATGATAAACTGTCAACCGGCAGCGCGGGCAATGGGGCGAATGATGTTTGGCTTTCAAAGAATGTGGATACCGGCGCGTATACCTGGAGCTGGAATTTCACGAGAGGGGACTTTATGCAGCTGGCCGACGGACCCTGTACCATAACCGTGAAAGCCGTTGACAAGGCAACCCCGATCGTCAATACGACTACCGTAACTCCGGCTATCAACTTTACCAAGGATGTGGAGGCGCCGCGCATAAATATCGACACCCTCAACGATGTGCAGATAAACAGGACATTGTGGCAGAGTACCACTGATCCGAACAGGCAGCTGCAGATAGACAGAATGAGTTTGGTTAAGTCGAAACTGGCCAACGGCACTGACTCCGCGCAAGCCACTATTCGGGGAACTTTTGAAGACCCCAATGCCGTTTCCCGCGTTGGCTATCTTACTCAAGCGGAAATAACCGCTAATACTCAGTACTACTTTGAGTACCGCATTTACCAGGCGGCGCACTTAATCGGTTCCAGCACCATGCCGGGATATTCAAGGATCACTTTGGGAGCCGATCCCGCCACCACGGTCTCCTGGACTATCCCCCTGTACAACATCAGCCTTACGGGGACAAACAATACAGTAACAACCTGGCCTGATATTCCCGAGGGAATGTACTGGCTGGACATCCAGATTAAGGACAGAGCCAATAACGTCAGAGAAAAACTCAACACCGTGTTTACCGTGGATAACGGACCTCCGTCTCTTAACGCAAGCGCGATGAAGACGGACAATACTCCTCTCGCCAAAGATATCACCCTGAAAGACGCGTTTAAGGTAGGCGGGACAGCCGGCGATTTGAACTGGAGCAAACTGACGATTAAGCTGAATGACGGCGACGAAGTACAACATTCGGGCGGAACAATGAACGGAACCACCTATACCTGGAGTTGGACTACTTCGACCGCCCTGGTCGGCGCGAACAACACCGGTACCATCAATGCTTTCAGTTCATGGGAGGATGGGCCGAATTCGATCACCGTTACCGCCTATGATACGGGCCAGAATAAAACTTCCTGGACCTATACCTTTATCAAAGACGCCACGCTGCCCGAGGTGAAATTCAACAACATCAACAACGACCCGGTCAGGCAGGTAACTCCGGGGCAGTGGGCTGCCGCGAATGACGCGGGAAAGAACACCTATCTGGCCAATCTTATCGCGATACAGGATGCCAGCCCGTCGCTTTTGGGTTCCTTCTATGACGCGCAGTCCCGCATTGGCTACCAGCTTACCGGCGGAAGGTACTTCTTTGAGTACCGTATTTACAGCGCCGCCAATATAGGAAGCGTGAACACCACAACCCCGGCATGGTCTTCCATTTATTTCCCCGCCACTACTCCGCCCGAAACTGGTCCGGCGAAGAACGTAACATGGGCTATCCCCCTGACCGGCGCGCCTCCTGTCGCTTCTTACTGGACCGAAGAGGAGCCGGGGAAAGGTATTCCCGACGGAATCTATTGGCTGGATGTACGCGTTGCCGACCGCGTGAATAATGTTAATACCTTTAGCAATGTGGTCTTTACGGTAGACCGGTCGCCGCCGGTGCTTTCGGCGCTGACAGGACTCACCAATAATTACATCTTTGGTAAGGTAACCACCACCCCGGTGTTTACCCTCGGCGGAACGGCGGCGGATATAAACCTTAACAAAGTTACATTTATGGTGAACAGCGGCGCGGAAACCGATCCGACGAGCTACAGCGAAAGCACTGACGCCACCACGCGGCTGAAGACAGGCACCTGGACAAAAGCTATAAGCCTGACGGACTATAACGCCCTCCGCATAGAACCGAATGTTACCGATGGCACGTACAAGATCACCGTAACCGCCTATGACGCCGCGAACAGAAAAGCCGTCAAAGAGATTAGCTTCATCAAAGATACTACTGACCCAACCCATGAATTCCTCAACCTGAATGCCACCTCCTACAGCTTTGACTCAAAGAATTTCAAACTTCAGGGAACCGCGGAAGACGCGGTGGGGGTATACTCCATAGAGACCAGAATTCGAAATCGTCCGCGTAATGCCAACGGCACTTTTGGCGCATGGGGCGCCTGGATGACAGATCCCAGCGCTACGGCATCGTCAAATAATTACTACTGGCTTGAAAGGGCCGCGACTGCGGGCGGCAACCTGGGAACGACAAAGAACTGGACCAAGACAATCGGTAACGGCGGCTGGGCTCTGCCTGAAGGAAGCTACCAGATTCAACTGCGTATAACCGACCGCGCGAATCCCGCCAATGTGCTTGAAACCGCTCTGCAGGAATTCATGATAGACGAATCGGTGCCGACGGTGGAGTTTAAGCCAAGTCCGACTTATGTGAACGGCAAGAACCACCTGACGAGCCATCCTTTCTACAATGATTACAAGACCTCCTATGAACTCTCGGGTCTCACGGTGCCTACCGCCGAAGGAATCTTCGTCACGGGAACTGTGGAAGCTTTCTCCGGCATGAGGAATATAACCGCCAAGCTCTATATTGGAAACACCCAGGTTGTACCCAGCGGAACTCTCGCGGCGACTCCCATTGCGCGGTGGCCCGCGACTGACCCGTCGAGCGCGCTATTTGGCGTTCAGAACTGGGGCATTCTGATTCCGAAATCCGCCCTGACGCAGGACGGAGCTACCTATACCGTCCACATAGAGGCGACGGCGTATAACGGAAGAGTAAAAACCCTCACCAAAGATTATATCTTTGACGGCCAACCGCCGAAATCAACAATTATTACGCCGACCTGGATGGAACAGGTTACCGGCTTCACCGTTGTCCGGGGATCCTCGGAAGACAACAAGGTAGTCAGCAAGGTAGAGTACCTGATAGGCAAAGACTCGGTAAGTACGGGGGTTTGGAACGACGCGAAATTGAGAGTCGGCGAGGATGGGGCTGAGAAGGGGCTTGATGTCTCGCCCTCAGGCAGGTTCTCCGGCGGACTGTACGCCTGGACCTTTGAATTCAACGCGAACGACGGAACCTATACCAACGCGGTCAGAGCAACCGAAGTTACGGTGAACGCCACCGCCAATACCGTCACGCCTGTTACCGGAACCAACCACACCAATGTTTGGCAGCTGCCCTTCAGAATCAGGGTAACGGATCAGGCCGGCAACCAGGCTGAAAATCTCATCTCCGGTCACGGCAGTTTCAACAATCAGCCAAACTTCCTGCTGCTCGATCCCGATGGAGATATACCCAAAGCCGTGATCATCTATCCCATTGAAGGCACCACCTACGGCGGCGAACTGCGGGTAAGCGGATCGGCGACCGACAATAACTGGATGTACTCCGTACTGATACGGACGTATAAGGGAAGCATGACTCCCGCCAACATTGTCAAGTATCCGATACCAAATACCACCGATAAACGCCAGACCAACAACGATGGATGGGCGTTGACCACCTTCTCCAGTCCGGGCCTGTCGGTTATGTGGAGCTATGTCCTTAACCAATATGGCGAGCTTAATGATGCCGTCAACGGGACGGTACAGCCCGTCATCATCGAAATTTGGCCCATTGATTGCAAAGAGCCTTTTGAGACCTGTACGGTAGTGCCCACGCCTGCCCAGTTGACGACATGGGAAGCTAACACCAACGGTCAACACCGTGTAGGAAACAAGACTACCTTACCCATCAAGATTAACAGCACCATGCCGACAATTGATGAGATTAAAATCGTGCGCAATGGTCAGGCGACTACCTATACGCCGGCAGGAGTGAGAGTCGCGGATACATTCACCATTACCGCCGAAGTAACCGGCGCTCAGCCAATCAGCAAGGTACAATGGCGGTCGCTTGTCCTGGGTCAGACCGGCTATGAGTCTCTGATGGAAGACGGCCTCCAGGTAAACAATACCGGGACGAAAACCCTGGGTCTGCCGGTACTGGCTAACGGTAATAGCGCTGTAGTGAACATAAGCGGTGGCACCGCCACCCCCGCTCTGGTACGCGGTATGAAGTACATGGTTTATGATCCGGGGAGTGTGAACTGGACGACCATAGGCAATGGAATAAGCGGTACCATCACCAGAGGTAAAGACTTTGTATACAATGGCGGCACAATAACCGGAACAGGGGTAGCCTATGCCGCCCAGGGAACCGCGATTGCGAACCCCTATAATTACGCCGACGCGTGGCGGCAGAGATTCCACTACAAGCTGAGCATCCAGCTTAACACTCTCCCCACATTCCCGCGGACCGGTGCAACGGCGACGAGTCCTTCCAGCGGCACGTTCATTGTGGACCTTTTGGCGGAAGACTTTGCCAATCCCCCGGCGCGTACCCAAACAAGCCTGAACCTCCAGGCTGACAACTACTATCCCACGAGTACCTACACCTACCCGAGAAACGTCTCCACCCGCAACTCCTTTGTCGGTGGAACGGCGACGGATATTGGAACCAACTCCGGCCCCATCGACGGCGTCAAGGAAGTGCTGGTGTACTTTGCCAACAAGGAAACAGGGAATGCCAAACGGTATTACAATCCCTACGGTATGGCCTGGTCAAACAGCGGTCCCGGCGGCGTGAGCGTCGCTAATGTCAAGGAAAGCACGACCGGAGTCATAGGTACTTTAGCGACTTATCCGGATATGACTAACGCGATGTCGGGCACCGTGAATCCAAATACTTCAACCAACAGACCGCATTATGCGCCTGGTATTACCAGCGCTACTCTGTTCGGGGCGGCGAGTATCAGCATAACCGAGCCTGGCGATACAGACACCAACAAGAACGGCTATATAGAACGGTTCTCGGAAGATGGCGGAAACATAAATTGGGGCTTCTACTTTGACACCACCAACTTCGACGACGGTCCCATTGAACTGCACTACATCGTCATTGATAAGGCGGGGAACGCTACCCATTACTCCAAGGATCTCTACATCCGCAACAATCCGCCGAAGATTTCCGGGATTAAACTGACGACCGACCTGAACTACAGCCACAGCTATACCAGCCAGCCTAACGCCGCAATCTTTGAGGATAATGGTTTGGTCACGCAGGCGGGATTGAGGACGATGCTTACTCCTGAATTTACCGTGAAAAATTACCGGCTCCAGTTTGTCGTTACTACCACCGGCGGGAAAGCCAACAGAACCTACCGGGTAAGCCCGGTAAGCCGCGGTACGGCGGTAAGCGCCAGCACCATGACCGCCGGCAATGTGTACACCATTGTGACTCTGGGCGGTACCGATTGGGAAATGGCGGGAGCGGGGGCAAATGCCAACTCTCCGTCCGGCGTAGGCAGAACTTTTGTCTGCACCGACCCGGCTGCCTACATATCCGGTAGTACAACTCACGGAACGGTCTATGCGTATACTGATATTGGCACCACATACAAACAGCCGGCGGCAACTTCGGGAAATACCGCCACCATTGAATTCGGCACTCGCTGGAATCCTCCCAGCCAAACTACGGCGGATGACTCTTTTGAAATCGCCGCCGGAGACGCGGGCAAAATACCGGATTCCGGAGCCAATGCGGCCAACGACCGCTACTTCCTGGTGAAAGTATTTGACACAACGGTAACAGGCGGCACCGAAGCGAATCAGCAGGCGGACGTTCTCCTGGTAGCGTTGACGGTTATGAACAGGGATACTACGCCTCCTGAAAGCCGTATAAATCCCTTCCACTGGACCAGCCTGAATAACAACTCGATCATGGACAGCAGCAGCCTTGCCACGAATGCCAAGATGGAAAGCCTGAAAGGCCACATTGAGCTTGAAGCCAATGTAGGCGGAACCAATATGAATGTCTTCACGAGCGGGCTTCCCAAAGTTTCCGGCCAGATTAGCGTCCGGGGAACGGTGGAAGACAAAAACGTCATCGAAAGCATCTGGGCGAATATGCAGGGCTTAAGTACCACCGGCATAGCGACAGGGGACCTGTTAACCGTAGGCACAGATACCTACTACCGTATAGCCAACTATACGTCGGCAAACGGACTGGTCGGAATAGATAATCGGTGGTCAGCGAACGGCTGGAAATGCGAAATAGTGACGGACAAGGCTGATGCTATTACCCAGAAGGGCCACAGCGTCAGCTTCCGGCTTGATATTGATACGGCCAAACATTCCAATGTGGTAGCTTTGAACCAGAATTTAAAGATTATCGCGCGGGATGTGAGCAATAACCGCGAGACAGCAAGCGCCACCCAGACAAGGAGTGACGTTGTGAACGGCCAGGGGGTCGTGACCACTGTCAGAAGAACCTCCCTGTACCAGATGGACATCGTGCCCTACATCAACGAAGTGACCACCCGCCTCAGCAGCGCTTTCCGGCTTGCGCCGTCCGCCTTCAACCGTTCCGCCACGGGCAGATACCCCGTGCGCGTCGGTGAAGAAATTACGATCAAGGGCTTTAACCTGACGGCCTCAGCCTCTGCCTTACTGGGAAATACCTCCGTATCGGTTAACTCTGCGGTAGGCGGGCTTACCGCCGGTACGGCGCTGGACAGTGTTACGGCAACCGCGGATGGCATTAAAGCTACCATCGGCGACAACGTTAGTTCCGGTAATCTGGTGCTCAGAATTGGAGCGTCGGGATCGTACATTTACGCGGTCAACAACCGTAATGACACCAGCCAGCCGTACAATCAGGAGCCTAACGGCCAGAACAACGATAACCTGGTCAACAACCGTTACCTGTATGTATGGAATATGGGAGCAATATCCAATGTAAGCACCGCTCGCACCTTCAGTCCCTTTATGAGATTCTCCAATAACGGCACCCGCTATTTAAGCTATGGTTACTACGGTGTCCAGTCATCAGGGCGCTTAAGGGTAGTGGCGAATAATCTGGGTAATGTTACTACTGGCGGTGATAATAAAGTTATTGAAGCCGCGGCTTCGTTCTCGAACAGGGTAACCAATACCACAATCGGTGTCGGCGCCACTAACAATACCTGGTACGCGATGGGTTCCGATCTGAGCTCCAGCAGTAACCGCGGTTTCATGTTCGGTATGAGCACCAACGACGGTACCGGCAGTCCTTTCTACGGCGGTCGAAATAACGACTCTGATACCCAGGCGCGTACACCCAACAGAAGCGGCTATATACCTATTGTTGGCACTAATAATGAACTCGCAACCTCCGGCAGTAACCGCTTTAAGATTCCGCGTATCGCCGTTCAGTCTACCGGAACCGGTGATAGAAGCACCAATAACGACAGGGTTTTAATCAGCTATTTTGATGACGACAATGATAAGAAAGAAGTTACGGTAATATACGGCACGGTCGGCAATACTGGTCTTGGTAAGTTTGGTGCTACTCTTGGTTCGACCGACGGTGAGAGCTATAGCCGACATGGCACTGTCGGTGCGGTTAATTTTACCGGCTTCCCTGTCAGGGCTGATGGTACTACCGGCACAACGCCGGTAGTCGTAGCGTCCAATAAAGAAGGTAACACTGACACGCACAACGGCAGTATCTATACCGCGGTTGGCTTCACGAGCACCGGCAGGCCGCTTCTCGCCTGGTATGACAGTGAGCACCTGGAATTGCTCTTGTCATACGGCAATACGCCGGCGGCAGGTAACGGCGGTGTCGCTACAACAGATAAGACTACATGGCAGAATAACGCCAGGGTCATTGACAACGTCAAGGGAGCCCATGTAGACATGGCGGTAGATGGAAACGATAATGTGCATCTGGCGTATTATGACATGAGCAGCGGCGGACTGTATTACGCCCTTGTCACGTCAAGCGGAGGAGCGCCCACCGGAACCATTACGCCGGTAAAGGTAGACACCTTCCTCGCGGCGGGAACAAAAATTATGATCAACGTCCGGCAGGAAGATACCCGTTGGGTGCCGTATATTACCTACATCCACGCCTCATTCGCGGAAACCAAGAACTCGGTTCGCGTCGCGTGGCGGAAAGAATTCGGAACCAATGTCACGTTTGAAGGTTCAGACGCCAATGACAAACTTACCGGCAAATGGGAAGTCATGACCGTACCTACCAATGAGGTGCCGGATGCCAATGAGTTTGTGTGCCACGGTGTTCCGAGCAGTCAAACAGGCTGGGCTGACGTGAGCCTGTCCACCGGAGGAGTGTCCGGCGCCAATGATTTCTATAAATCAGCCACACTCAAAGGTTTAAGCCGCGGCTCAGTAACTCTCAACAGGTCCATCATAATTGGTTACATGACCACCAACTACTACGAAGGCGCAATCCTCAAAGGCAATGTAACGCAATAGTCCAGCAGCAGCAAAAAAAAACAGCCCGACCACCCAAACGGTCGGGCTGTTTTTTTTATTACCGCCTTAAAATTCCCGTGGGATAAAGTCCGCTTTTAATATATTCATCCAGTCTCTGTGCCCATATAAAAATCGATCTACATTAAATCTATTTCTTTATCCATTTCTTCTTCAGTTAAAAAATTACCGTTTTCTATATCGTTATCCGCTTCCGCTAATAAATTGTACAATTGTTGTTTTCCGGTAATTGCTTCATAAGTCTCAATACTCATTACGGCAAGATCTCCCGCGCCATTCTTTGTAAGAAAGACAGGTTCCCTGTATTTATGGCAAAATTCAGAAATTTCACCGTAAGAGGTCTTTAAATCAGCGCCTTCTCTTATTACCGGCATAAAAAATCCCCCAAAAAACTATATTTTGATAATGCTATACTTCCTAAAGTAAGTCAACTCGCCGTTTTCCCCCTTGATTATTCTTCAATACCGCCTTATTTTCTATATATGACGGCTTTCCGGCCCCTGCGAACTGTCCTGTGCGTATATGAGTGTATGCGGCTTGCCTTTCTGGTGGGGGTTTTTGTACTATTGCAGCCTGAGGCGGAAACGCCTTTCCCCTGGCTCGCGCTGATTACGCCGGGGGCGATGTTTCTGCTTATTGCCCTGTTTTGGCGGCTCAATATGGCCCGTTATCGGGTCTACGGCCCCTTGTATCTGGCGGGAAAGGGCCTCAGCGTCATAACCGCCATGTTCTGGCTTTTTTTCCTCAAAGGTTATATGATAGGGGAACTGCTTCTTTACGAAGCGGCGTTTTTTATCGTGCCGGGTATAGCGTTTTTCCTGATACTGGGGGATACGCTTTCGGTATGGCTGGTCGCTAAAATGATGAGGAGTACATGATGCGTATAATTCCGGTTGCAAGCGGGAAGGGCGGGGTAGGCAAATCGCTGGTCGCCGCCAATTTGGGCGTAGCCTTTGCCCAGGTAGGGCAAAAAGTGGTAATTGCGGACCTGGATCTGGGCG
>Ga0268262_10003972_pt1 | contig 15558 bp, 13 predicted proteins | sample TergutNc150P3_FD_190354 | JGI IMG/M metagenome (GOLD analysis project Ga0268262, IMG submission 190354) | Nasutitermes corniger P3 segment gut microbial community from laboratory colony in Florida, USA - Nc150 P3 (SPAdes) (version 2) | ecosystem: Host-associated > Arthropoda: Insects >... | reverse complement strand
CGCCACATTGGCAAGAAGGGAAAACAACTCCAGTTTGTCGATAAAGTTTCTTGCCTGTTCCGCGTCGCCTTTGATTTCAAAAGTGAAAATAGAACCTGCGCCCCGCGGGAAATATTTCTGGTACAAGGCGTGATCCGGGTGGTTCGGCAGCGCCGGATGGTTCAAACTTTCTACCTTCGGATGCTTGCGCAGGTATTCTACCACCTTGAGCGCGTTCTCCACATGGCGTTCTGTCCGCAGCGACAGGGTTTCCAGTCCTTGCAGGAAAAGGAAGGAATGGAAGGGACTTAAAGCCGCGCCGGTATCCCTCATTAAGGTAACGCGGATTTTTATGATATAGGCAAGATTTCCCACCGCCTGGGTAAGTACAACACCGTGATAACTGGGATTTGGTTTGGACAGGCCGGGGAATTTGTCATTGGCCGCCCAGTTAAATTTTCCCGAATCTACGATCACGCCCCCGATAGCCGTTCCGTGCCCTCCGATAAATTTGGTGGCGGAATGAACAACCACGTCGGCTCCGTGTTCAAAAGGACGGAACAGGCAGGGCGGGGAAAAAGTATTGTCCACAATGAGCGGAATGCCGTTCTTGTGGGCAATTGCCGACAGCGCGTCAAGGTCAACAATGGTGGAATGGGGATTTCCCAGAGATTCCACAAACAAGGCTCTGGTGTTTTCGTTTATCGCCTTTTCAAAGTTCTTCGGATCACCGCCGTCTACAAAGGTGGTGGATATGCCGTAATCGGGCAGGGTGTGGGCGAACAGGTTATAGGTTCCGCCGTAAATGCGTTTGTCGGATACGATGTTGTGCCCTGCCGTGGCAATATTCTGTATCGCGTAGGTGACAGCCGCCGCCCCGGACGCGGTTGCCAGCGCGCCGACGCCTCCTTCAAGGGCCGCTATGCGCTGTTCAAATACGTCCGATGTAGGGTTCATCAGGCGTGAGTAAATGTTGCCGCCTTCCGTTAAGGCGAATCTCCCCGCTGCCTGCGCGCAATCCTTGAATACATAGGATGACGTTGCGTAAATGGGCACTGCCCGCGCATCGGTAGCCGGATCCGGTTTCTCCTGTCCAGCATGGAGCTGGAGCGTCTCAAACTTGTAATTCTTCATAGATATTCTCTCCTCTTCATATAAATGCACATATTGCCTATGTGTTTACTATGATTATAAGGATAAAAAAGAAATCTTGTCAAGAGATTTTTTCTTTCCGAAAAACTCTATTATTCCGCGCAAAACCTGCGCATTTCCTGGAACCGTATTTCTCTCGATTTATCTCGTGGTAGAATATTCTTCGATGACTTAAATATCATCCGCAGACATTATTGCACCGGAAATCGCCTGTTTTTTCATATAATTTGCGTGAAAAATCACTCACTCCCGGAATACCGCAGGCATCGGCGCGGCAGTGGGCGCAGTTACGAAAAACCGGCAAAAAGGAACTTGCGTCTTTTCTTGCGGTTTCAAGCATAGTGCAATCGGGGGCGGAGACTCCCGCAAATTCACCCCGGGGAATCAGCGGTATAATATTGTGGCATTTAACGCCGAAGGCGGAAATTGTCCCGGCGATTTCTCCGATATGATCATGATTAACGCCGGGTATCAAAACAGTGTTGACTTTAAGTTCCATGCCCAATCCGGCTGCCCCGCGTATCCCCTCAAGCTGGCGGGAAAGCAATATCTGCGCCGCTTCTTCACCGTTTATGGTTTCGCCGTTAAACGTAATATGGGAAATAATTTTTTCGCCGATTTTGGGATCGACGGCGTTAACGGTAACGGTTATATGTCTCAGCCCAATTTCTGATAATTCCTGTACTTTTTCCGGCAAGCCAAGCCCGTTAGTTGAAAGGCATTTTAACAACTGCGGGAAATGTTTGTCCACAAGCCGGAAAGTTTCAATCGCGGCATTATCGGCAAGAGCGTCTCCCGGACCGGCAATACCGGCGACCGTCAGTTCGGGACAAAGTTCCAACGCTTTGGCAAGGGTTTTTACCGCTTGTTCCGGTGTAAGTATTTCCGCCGAGACACCCGGACACATTTCATCCGTGTTGATGTTTCGTTCGCAAAAACGGCATTTGATATTACAGCGCGCGCTCACCGGCAGATGAATACGCCCGTATTGTCCGTGAGCGGCATAGTCAAAACAGGGGTGGGTATTTTTTTCTTCTTTTGGTTCGTTACGCGCAGGATACAGGACATACTCATCAGGGATATTTTTGATAAATGTCCATTTCTTGCCGTCCGCTTCGGCAATTACAAAAGAATTGGCAATAATGCCGCCCAGCAGAGCGCCGCCTGAATTTGAATATTTTCCTGCCATTCAATTATTCCTTGTTAAATAATGGCGTAGATAAGTAACGTTCCCCCGTATCCGGAAGAACAACGACAATATTTTTTCCCGTAAACTCATGGCGTTTTGCAGTCTGCACAGCGGCAAAAAGCGCAGCGCCGGAAGATATACCTACGAGCAAGCCTTCTGTTTTAGCGGCATCCTGTGACGCGCTAAAAGCGTCTTCGTTGGAGACGGTGATTATTTCGTCAATTACGCTTCTGTCCAATACATCCGGCACAAAACCCGCGCCTATACCCTGAATTTTATGCGCTCCCGCTTTGCCTCCGGAAAGAACGGGTGATGAAGCAGGTTCCACGGCGATGATTTTGACGCCAGGTATCTTCTCTTTCAGAACTTGTCCAACGCCGGTTATAGTACCGCCTGTTCCAACTCCCGCGATAAATGCCGCAATATTTCCGTCTGTATCCGACAATACCTCCTGTGCGGTTGTATCGCGGTGTATTTTGGGGTTAGCCGGATTTTTAAATTGCTGCGGAATAAATGCGCTGGGCAGTTCTGCGGCAAGTTCCTTTGCTTTTGCAATAGCGCCTCTCATTCCGTCAGACCCCGGCGTAAGAACGATTTTTGCGCCAAGGGCGGTGATCAGGCCCCGGCGTTCCATGCTCATGGTTTCGGGCATCGTGATAATGAGTTTGTATCCCTTCGCCGCGGCAACAAACGCAAGCCCAATGCCGGTGTTGCCGCTTGTCGGCTCAATAATTACAGTGTCTTTTTTAATAAGCCCTTCTTTTTCTGCTTCGGTAATCATTGCATAGGCTATCCTGTCTTTTACGCTCCCTAACGGGTTAAAATACTCAAGTTTTGCGAGAAGGTTTGCCGAGACCTCCCATTTTGCCCCAAATTTGTTTAGTTGTAAGAGCGGGGTGTGTCCGATCAATTCCATCAGGTTCTGATAAATGGCTGACATATCAATTCTCCTTTGCCAATAATACACATGTGTTTACTATGTATTAAATCAAAAATTGAATATATCGTCAATACCAAAATCAAGAAATAAGTGAGGATTTTCCAAAACTAACCGAGTTTTTGGAAAAGGCTCAAGTTTTTTTACGAATTTATTGAAATACATAGTATACCTATGGTAATATTAGGTATTATGATAAACCAGACAGGTAACAGAAAGTCGATAATAGTTGACGGCAAATGTTGGCCAAAGTCATGGCAAGGGTGGTCATGGGTTATTACCATAACCTGGATGACTATCGCTCATTTCTGGCATCCCTTCGGCCTTTATGGCCTGGTCTGTATGTTTACGCCAATTATCATTGCTTTGACCGGCAGGGGAAAAATGAGCTGTGCCAGAATCTGCCCCAGAGGTTCATTTCTTGGGCTGTTTGCGCGTCCGTTTGCTTTTTTCACGCTGAAGCGTCCTGCCATAACTTATACAAAGGGTTTTAAATTCTTTGTATGGGCTTTGATGATGGGGTCATTTATTGGGCTGATGATATGGGCTGTTCCCCAAGGTAATATTGACCTGCTTGGATTTACCATTTTGGTTTTTATGGAAACAGCCACCCTGATAGGATTGATGTGCGGGATTCTTTTTACGCCGCGAATGTGGTGTACCATTTGTCCAATGGGTACCACCACAGGGAAAATACGCGGTATCCAGCATAAAGGCAAAGCAGTCTTTATTCTGGGAAGTTTGGTGCCCGGCATCACATCATAAGTTTAAAAAAAATTACTCCAAAATTCACTCTTGCAGAGGCGTGGAGAGTAGCGCGTTATTACCTATTGCGCGTTTCCTACTATTCTTTTTCTTATTTTTACATAAACAGATTTCCAGTTTCAGGACTTCAAATTCATCTCCCTAATAGTTAAAGGGCTAAAGGGTTAAAAAGCCCGGACGGCACGAACGAAATACGTATTTTTCTTGTTGAAGTCGTCTTCTCTTTGGTAACCGTCACTGAAACTCTGCGCCCACGCGGCACCACTGTTGCTATCGTTCTGCGACGAAGACCAGTAAAATCTGCTTAGAAAATTACCAAGCCCTTTCTGCTTTAAAGTATTGTGTATCAAATCCAGTTCATCTCTGCTCGGCAAAAACCAGTCATTATGCCCGTTAACATTCAGGCTGGCGCATAATTGCGCCGCCTTTCCGTTTTCTCCCAAAACTTCGACAATAAGCTGGGTATTCCGCTTGCCACTCCCTACCTTTGTTTCTGTTCCGGCAACACGCGTAATGGGACCCCATACAGCGGTGAATTCCGTTCCGGCGGGCGCTGCCTCCAGATATCGCCAGCCACCCTCGGTAAAGCCACGGTCATAAAACACGATGCCGCCCGCAGGGCCGGTGTCTCCCAGCTTGTAGCTTTGACCGGAAACGGTTATGCCCTCAGCCGACTGCTGGGCGGAAGCCTTCGTGCAGGCAAACAATGCTAAAAAAACAACTAATGCCAAAAGGACAACAAATGTTTTTTTCATATCAAACCTCTCCATATATTCTATTTTTCTCTGGCAACGCCAGTTTTTTCCCACTCCCAATATTCCCACTTACCTGCCCATATACAAGCAGTTTAAAACCGCCTAAAGACAGAAAATTCCGCCTTTTTTGAAATAAACGGTCAATTTCACAAGAAATGACAAGTTAATCATTCAGTTCTATGTAAATTATATAGAACTATTAGATTTTTATCAATATGTAAATCGTATAGTTCAATAAAATACATAAGGATTGAAAAGGATAACTGGCATGGACGGACAGGAAATAAAATCCACGTTGGGGAAAAATATCAAGTTAATCAGGAACCACAGGCAGTATTCTCAAGAGGTTTTAGCCGAAAAAGCCGATATTTCAATCACTTTTTTAAGTAATATTGAAAGGGGTCTTAAATACCCCAAACCAGCCGTATTATCACAAATAGCTGAAAGTTTGGGAGTGGAAGTCTACGAACTTTTTAAGACAGACCCCAAGCCCAATATCGCTCCTATTATTGTGCGTAATGACAGTAAACAAATGTTAGTTCGGCTTTCCAAAGTTATGACCCGAAAGGTTAATAAAGCAGTTAACAATGCTATGGAAGGCGTTTTCAATGATTTTATGAGATAACGGGGGCGCGTAGTGGAGCCTCTCCGTAAAACTCCGTGTCCTCCGTGGTTTATTATTCCCTGTCATCTTTTCATTTTCACCTTTAGTTTTATCTCGCCGCTTGTGTCCCGTTATTATATCATATTAGCCCTGCAAAAATTACATACCTTGTCAAAATCAGCGTTTGAATGTTTTGCTTTTAAATTATTTATGTATTGGGACACTGCCGTATTTTTTGATTTATCATGCATATCAGATAACAAATAATAATACCCTATGCGCCTTCCGACAGCAAAATTTAATTTATCGTCTTCTGACATTCCTAAATAATGATCGATGATTTCAAGCATATTATCTTTATCAGAAGGTAATTTTCCCCGCACTTCCAATAATAGGTTTACAATGTGTTCATTAATATAAAAACTGTTAATGTCATTTAAATTTTCAATAAATAAGCGTTGTTCCCTGACTATTTCTTCCTCTGATTGTAAGATGAAAATGCCTTTTTCTACATCGCGCCCCAGTTTAGTATCAGGCTTGAAAGCCGTATGGTGTACCCTTATGTAATCGGGATTAACCGCGTTTATTACTTTGGCGGTTTCTATCGCGTTTTCTTCCGACAATTCCCTGCCGCCAATACCAAGCAGGGTAAAATCCGATAAAATTATCCCCGCGTTTTTACACATCAAACCGGAAACAATTATATCTTTTGAAGTAATACCCTTGTATATGTTTTTTAATATCGTATCAGAGCCGGTTTCAATTCCACGGTATAAATGGTTAAGCCCTGCTTCTCTCAAGGCTGTCAATTCGCTTTCACTTTTTCTTAAAATGCTGTCGCAGCGCGCATAACTGGTAATGGTTTTAAGTGACGGAAAGCACGTTTTGAGTTTGTCCAATATTAGTAATAAATCTTCTGTCGGAACATGTAAGGCATCAGCATCCTGAAGAAAACAAGAAGTAAAAGGTATGCCATTATAAAGTTCTGCGCTTTTTTTTATGTCTTCTAAAATATCGTCAGTTGGTCTGACGCTGTATTTCATATCTTTGTATAAGCCGCAAAAAAAACATTTGTTCCAATGGCAGCCTCTTGTTACCCGTATCAATAAACTTTGCGCTTCTGACGGGGGGCGGATAGGCCCAAGTTCTATATCGGTCATTTTGCGTGTTTTTCTCCTATAAAAAAATAGTAAAGGTGTTACGTTACTAACACCTTTACTCAAACAAACCTAAAAAGTTGAATACTTAACCATGGTATCAAGCGGCTTCCTTGTTTGTGAAAAACGATCAGGAGATTGCGGTTCATCCGCGCCATAACCAATAGCAAGTATATTTATGGGTACAATATCATTGGGAATGTTAAATTCTTTACGGACGATTTTGGGGTCAAAATAGGTAATCCAACAGGAAGAAAGCCCCAAATCCTGGGCGCACAGCATTATATGGTCGGCGGCTATGGTAGTGTCAATCTCACCCATATTGGCTTTGTCAAAAGGGCGTACCCATGCGCTGGTTTTATCCGCGCAAATAACAATGGCAAGCGGCGCGCCGTGCGGATTACAAGCCTTATAAAGTTTTTCGATTGATTCCTCTTTATTGAGAACAAGGAATATACACGGCTGTTGATTAGCCGCCGTAGGCGCGATACGCCCGGCTTCCAGAATAACGGTTAATTTTTCCGCTTCAACTGCCTTATTCTCGTACTTTCGTACTGAATACCGACTTTTGGCCAAATCCAAAAAGTTTGTGTTCATGATTAATTACCTCCAATATGTAAAAATTTTCATAGAACATATTGACAATATAATACCATTAATTTATTATTGCAAGTAATTACATATTTTTCATATTGTTACCTTATGGTAACATAAGTTACTTTTAGAAAGTAGGTGATAAAATGGTTACAAAAGCAAAAGAACAGGAAATTTTTGCGGAAACGTGCGGAACTGTGGAATGCTGCGTTGAGAAAACGCTCAACGTGATTGGGGGCAAATGGGGCTTTCTTATTCTCAAAAATTTATTTTCGGGAAAAAAAAGATTTGGCGAGTTAAGGCGGCTTCTCCATGACATTAATGCCAAATCCCTTACCGTAAGTTTACGTTCATTGGAAGAAAATGATCTTATTAACAGGAAAATTTTTGCGACCGTTCCGGCAACAGTTGAATATTCATTGACGCCTAAAGGTGACGGATTAAAAGAAGTTATTATGCAAATGTATATATGGGGCGAAAAATGGGTAAAATAAATTAAAATACGGTTTATTAAATTGTTTTATTATATTTATTAAATATTTTTTCTGAAATATGTTTATATATGTCCGCTAACTTTTCCTGATATTTATTGAATTCATTTATTATTTCTTTTGTGATATATTCATGTATTTCCTTATATTTTTCCGCAGCTTCATCAAGTTCAATATTTACATAAGAATTCATTATCCACATTATTTGTTCCGGAGCAATGCCTTGCTGCATTGATAAGACGACATCTTTCTGTATTTTTTTTAATATTATTTTCTCTTTTTCTGTTTCAAGATTTATGATATTAGATAATATTTTATCTATAAATTCAGGTGGTCTGCCGTCTAAAACCAATCGCATGCCATATTCAAATATATCTCTCTGGCTATATTTCTTTTTATCCAATATATTTTCCAATGAAACAAGTCCCATGGAATGTGATATTGTAGAGAATATTATTGATCGTTCAAATATTGCGTTGTATTCTGCTATAAAGTCATTTTCATTCATAATTCTGCATTATTATGCAATAATAATCAAATAAAGTCAAGATGACTGATCATACAGCTTTTGTTCATCTACACTCCGTGGGTGCGGTTACCGGTTCTCATCTTCATATTCACCTGTATCTCCCCGCTTGTGTCCCATTCAGTTAAAATGCGGATCGCTTCGCAGGCGGCAAGGCAGGCTTTATCTTCACCGCCGTTGTCTCCCCAGCGGTCAAGAACGCGGTTGGAAATAACCGACAGAATAGCGCCCATCCTCATGCCGTGCAGTTTGCCGATGACGAACTGGGCGGAGGTTTCCATTTCAATATTGGTAACTTTAGCGGCGGCAAGATCGGGCAGGATGTTGTTGGCAAAAGACGGCCAGTAGCCCGATTTGTCTTCGTTGAGCGGGCGGCCCTGTCCTATGTAGAAGGAACCGACGGTGTAATCCAGCCCCAGGCCATAACGGAAGCCGAGACGTTCGCAGGCGGTAACAAGGGCAAGGACGACGTAAAAGTCGGCGTAGGCGGGGTACTCAGGCTCAATGTAACTGGCGGAAGTTCCGTCTTTGCGGACACAGGCCAGGGGGATGATAAGGTCGCCCAAATCAAATTCGGGAACAATGCAGCCGGTGCTGCCGACTCTGATGCCGGTATGCACTCCCAAAACATTCAATTCGTGCAGGCAGATTTCCGAGCTGGCCCCTCCTATGCCGGTTGAAGTAACGGCAATGGGCGCGCCCTTATAGGTTCCGCTTATGGTTTTATATTCGCGGTACGACGCGACTTCACGGGAGTTCTCCCAGTGTTTGGCGATCACCGGACAGCGTTCCGGCGCGCCGGGCAGAAGGACATAACCCGGCACATCTCCGTGCCGTAACTGCAAATGGTATACGCCCGCGTTGTCTGCTTTAGGCGCCGATGCTTTGTTGGTTTCAGCCATGTTTCTCTCCTTAAACCTTTAAGAATCTTTACCACGGAGTACACGGAGTTTCACGGAGGAATGAGGATTATCGTATCAAAACTCCGTGGTACTCCGTGACCTCCGTGGTTAAATTCTTCTATTTATATTTTACATGCAATAGCTTCCGCTGTCTGCCGCACCCGCCGCATAAGAGCGGGAACATCTACGCCGCTCAACACGCCGTCTTTGACCAGCCTTTTGCCGTTAACAAATACATCACTCACATCGCCTCCCGTTGCGCTGAAAACAAGGGCGGAACAGACATTTTCATGTTTGCCTAAAATCAGGGGCTGCAAATGGGGCTTGTCCGCATCAATGAGGATCATGTCGGCTTTCATGCCCGGCTGTATCATGCCGAATTCGGTTTCCTTGCCGAAAACTGCCGCGCCGCCTGTGGTTGCCATATCAAGAATGTCTTTTTTGGAAAGACAGCGAATCCCGCTGTTTACCGTGTGCAGAAGGGCCATTGCCTTCATCTCCCTGAAAATATCGTTGCTGTTATTCCACAAAGCGCCGTCCGTACCGAGGCCCACGGTAAGGCCCTGCCGGACCATTGCGGGAATCGGGGCAATACCGTCGGCAATTTTCATCTCACACAGGGGGGTGTTGGCAACCTTGACCTTTGATTCTTTCAATAAAATGATTTCGTTTTCGGCGGCGTATACTACATGGGAACCTATCAGCCTGTCGTGGAGGAAGCCGTTACGGGCAAGGTACTCTATCGGGGTCAGTCCGTATTTCTTTTGAATCAGGTCTCTGCGCCATTGATTTTCCGCAAGATGTAACGTTTGCAGGGCGTCGATACCGCGCGCTTTTTCAAGAACTTTGTTCAGACGGCCCGTTTCGTAATCTTCCTCCGCCAACAATCCGATAACGGGAACCAGATCGTCTTCACGGCAGGCCGCGGAAAATTCCTGAAGCGCGTGATCGGAAACCAGAGAGTCCGAATCGGCAAAATTACAGCGTATGTCTTCAACTAACGCGCCCTTTATGCCGGTTTCCTTCATTGCCTGAATGGCGCGGTTTCCCAGACTCCAGTACGTATTTTCGCAGATAAAGGTAACGCCTGACAAAAGCGCCTCGCAATAGGCCAACTGCCGCGCATAATAGCGGTCGTCATCGGTAATGTATTCGTAAAACCAGTTGTGGGAACGGAAGGCTTCTATCTGTTCCCATAGGGTCATGTCGTCGCCCAGGCCGCGCGCCAGGGTCATGTCACCGTGGCAGTGGCAGTTTACCAGGCCGGGCATAAGAATTTTGCCGTTACCGTCTATCCATTCAGTACATTCATCTTTTGATACCGGGTGTCCGCGTACTTCGGCAATGAGCGTATCCTGCACGCATACCGATCCTTTGAAAGGCTCATAGCCGAAGTTTTTGGAAACGATGATAACATTGTCAATGCCCAGCATATTACTTTCGCTGCTGGGCTAATTCAAGAAATTGTCTCGCGTTGTCATGAGTCGGATCCAACCGCAAAGTGGTTTCGTAGTCCGTGATAGCCCTGTTATAGTCCTTTTTCATGTAAAAAGCGCTGCCGCGGTTGTAATATGCCGCCACAAATTGAGGATCCAGCAAAATCGCCTGGCTGTAATCCGCGATAGCCTGGTCATAAGCATTTTTGTTCCGGTGGACAAGGCCGCGGTAATTGAATACCTCGGGATCAGTGCGGTCCAGCCTTATCGACTGGTTAAGGTCCGCGAGGGCTTTGTCATAGTCGCTCTTGTTATAGTATGCGATACCGCGGCTGTAAAACGCCAAAGCATAAGTGGGGTTAAGCTTAATCGCCTGGTCATAATCCGCGATAGCCGCGTCATAGTCATTTTTGCTTCGGTGGGAAAGTCCCCGGTTGACATACGCAAGGGCAAAATTGGGATTCAGCTTAATCGCCTGATTATAATCCTGAATAGCACCGTCATAGTCTTTTTTCATATAATACGCATAACCGCGGTCATTATATGCTTCCGCATAATCGGCGTTCAGCTTGAGGGCCTGATTGTAGTCCGCGATTGCTTTATCATAGTCGGTTTTATTCCGGTACGCATTGGCGCGGTAGTTATAAACTTCCGGGCCGGGTTTGATGCCGATAGCCTGGGTAAAATCAACGATGGCCGTATCATGTTCATTTTTGCTGTAATAGGCAAAGCCGCGTCCGATAAGCGCTTCCGTATCTTGGGGATTCAGTTCGATTGCCTGGCTGTAATCCGCGATGGCCTTGTCATAGTCCTTTCTGACAGTATAGACGCTGCCGCGGTTGTTATACGCCGTTATATATTTGGGGTCTGATCTGATCGCCTGATTATAGTCAGAGATTGCCCTGTCATAATCATTTTTGCTCCGGTATGCGTTGCCGCGGTTGTTATACGCTATCGCATAATTGGCATCCGTTCTGACAGCTTGATTATAGTCCTGGATGGCTTTATCGTAGTCATTTTTAACAAAATAGGCGAAGCCGCGGTTGTTATACGCTTCCGCATAATAGGGGTCCAGGCCGATAGCATGGGTATAATCCGCTACAGCCTTGTCGTAGTCATTCTTTTTTGCATAGGCAAGGCCGCGGTTGTTATACGCCAGGGCGTAATTGGGGTCTAATTTTACCGCCTGGTCGTAGTCCGTGATAGCCTTGTCATAATCCTTTTTTTCAGCGTATGTATTGCCGCGGTTGTAATACGCCGCTACAAAATTGACGTTCAGGCTGATAGCCTGATCATAATTTGTTATAGCTCTGTCAAAATCGCCCTTTTTCAAATATGAAAGACCGCGGTTGTAATATGCTTCCGCATATCCGGAATTGAGGGTGACCATCTGGTTAAAGTCCGTTATCGCTTTGTCATATTCACTATTGGCGTAATAGGCAATGCCGCGGCTATAATATACCGCCTTGTCATCAAGTTTAAGTTCAATCGCCCGGTTATAGTCGGCAATAGCCTTTTCATATTCTTTGATGTTGTAATAGGCAAGTCCGCGTTGGTAATACACTGTCGCGTTATTAAGGCCCAGCTCAATCGCCCGGCTGTAATCCGCAACAACTTTTTCATATTCCTTTTTGAAGTAATATGCGCCGCCGCGGTTGTAATACGCCATGGTATATTCAGGATTCAGCCATATCGCCTGATCGCAGTCTTCAATAACTTTGTCATAATCATTCTTGTCCTTGTACACATTGCTGCGGTTGTAATACGCGTCCGCATAACGGGTATTCAGTTCAATCGCATGATCATAATTTGCAATGGCCTCGTCATGGTTATTTGTGCGGTAATAGGCAAGGCCGCGGTTATTATACGCCTGTGCATAGTAAGGACTTAACTCAATTGCCTCGGTATAGTCGGCGATGGCCTGGTTAAAATCATTTTTGTTGTAATAGGTAAGGCCGCGGTTATTAAACGCCCCCGCATAATGAGGGCTTAACCCTGCTGCCTGGGTATAATCCGCAATGGCTTTATCATTGTCGCCTTTGTCCCTGTACGCATTACCGCGGCTGTTGAATATCATCGCATTACCGGGGTCCAAAGTGATCGCATAATCAAAATCCGCTATAGCCTTGGCATAATCTTTGACGCTGTAATATCCCAGGCCCCGGTTGACATACGCCGCCGCCGATCCCGGGTCCATTTCAATTGACTCGGTGAAGTCCGCTTTGGCCATATCAAAATTACCCCGGTTGGCAAACAGAATGCCTCTGTCAAGGTATATTCCCGCGCTTTTCGGCACGGTTTGCTCGTTTATTCCGTATCTGCCTGTTCCTGCCTCATCACGGCCCAATGCTTCAATACTGCGCCGCATCGCCCTGTTGCTGCGTATTTCAAACTGGTTCAGATCGAAACGATCTGCCCGTTTTATATCAATCAGCCTGGCCTGGTAATGATACATGGAATCCGTCTCGGTAAATGTTCCGATGATGACGCCCTGCGCGCCCAGGAATTTACCAATGGTACGGGCGGTCTCGTCATTGATGTCTTTGGTTATCTGAAGGTCCATTTCCCGGTACACATACTCCATATTTTGCCAGGCCGCGACCTCGATGCCCCGTCTGTTAAGCATTCCGGTCAATTCGTCCACAATATAGCTCGAAAGGCTGCTCCGTCCGGTTTCAAAAGAGGCGACTGCCACGCGGCTTCCCAATGGAATTCTGACCGCTATTTTTTCCACGGATTCCTGTATGGCATCCAGCAGGAAAAGCCTGTCTCCGCTTTTGCTGCTTGCACAGCTACCCAAAAGGGCAAAGGCCAGTACAATTACCGCATATCTTTTCATACAATCCTCCTTACAACCTGTTCCTATCGTAATTTTCTCCGTAATTTACGGCGCTGATTGCGCTCGCTTGCCTTATCCGCCGCCGATTTGCCGCTTTCCCGCACGCCTTCGTCATTATTGTACACCCGTATCGGTTCACGGTCCGGTAACCGCGCGGTAATGATAATCCACACAATGCCGAAAATAATCATGCCCCAGCAAAGTATCTGCCCCGTAGAAAAACTCAAAGGGGGATGGGCAAAGGCCGGGGATACATAGGATTTTATCAATTCAATACGGTAACCCAGGTCTTCATCCGGTTCACGGAAATATTCAATAAAGAAACGAAAAACGCCGTAACCCACAAAGTACAGACCCATAAGAAAACCCTTGAAGGGCTTGCGGTTACGGAGAAGCCAGATGAGTGTCCAAAGGATAATCCCCTCAAAAAGCATTTCGTACAGTTGGGAAGGATGGCGGGGCAGATTCACCATGCCGCCCGAAATGGCAGCGCCGGTTTTTTCAGCGGCCTCCCGAACCCAGGCGTCACTTGCCGGAAGAGACCGGGCATGGGGGAATATCATTCCCAGTGGGCCGGTTGTCACCCTGCCGTACAGTTCCGCATTGATGAAATTACCCAGCCGCCCGAAGGTATACCCCAGGGGTACGCTTGCCGCGTACATATCACCGATTTCCCGAAAGCTAAAATGTTTAATCTTGCAAAAAAGAATTACCGCCAAAACTCCGCCGATAGCGCCGCCGTGGTAGCTCATTCCCATAAGGCCGGTAAATCGCCCGTCCCGGAAGGGCCAGACAATCAGCCAGGGCTGGCGGCGGTAGATATCGCTTGTTTCGTACACGATGGTGGAAAAAAGCCGGGCCCCCAACATCAGCCCCAGTATACCCCAGCAAAATAACGCGGACAGTTGATCCTCCGTCATGGGAAAGCGCCGCTCCCGTATTTGGCGGCGGTACAGCAGAAAGGCTGTGGCAAAGGCAAAAATGTACATCAGGCCGTACCAGCGGAACGGCATACCGGGAATAATTTCCGGTTTGAGCCAGGAAGGAAAATCAACCGACAGTAACATATTACTTAATTATATAGGAAAAACACAATATTTTCTAGGGGATTTTAGAAGAATATAACCACGGAGGGAATAAAGACTGGGGAATAGGGATCATTGTTTGTGATCTCAGCATGAAAAAACACGCAATGTTTTCTAACAAAAACCCTAATCCCTGATCCCTAGTCCCTATATCTTTTTCTCCGTGAAACTCCGTGATCTCCGTGGTGAAAATTCTTCTTTCACCGGTTATTTCGACAGGCTTTCATAGGGTGTGTCCGGCTTTTTTCAGCTCTTTTTTTACTTCATCCAGCCGTTTTGAGAGAGTGTCGATAGTCCGCTCCAGACGGCTTTTTTCCCGTTCAAGCCGGAGTAAAGGGTCTTCCTCCGCGTTTTTCTGCCGGATAGCCATTTTGACGGTATCGGGACTTTTACCCTTGATCAGGGCGGCCTCGGCGGCTGTGCGGTCATCTTCGTCACGGATACCGGCGAGGAAGCGCATATTGTCGGCGCCTACTGTGGGGTTGAGGTCATAATTGTACATTTTGATTGCCATATTTGCCGCGCTGCGGGGTATGCGCAGCACGCGGTCAACATAATCTTCAAAGCGCACGCCGATAGCGGTGCACAATTCATGGGCTTTGAGGAGATGCCGGCCCATCTCCTTAACCAGACTGCCGTTTTCGCGGAGAAACTTTTTTTGAATGGTTTCGGTAAGGGCGGAAAGTTCCGGTGAGCCGGCAAAAACATCGCGGTAGATTTTTTTAGTTTCGGCCTTTTCCAGAAGAGCATGAAAAATTGCCCAAAATTCCGGTGTATGGGTCCGTGAGGGGAGCGTGCCGCCCTGCGCACAGGCGTGGAGGTGGTGGGCATATTCATGAATTGCCGTATATAACAACAGGTTGTCGCCGTCTGTCCCTTGCTGAAAATTGCGGTTGTGGATGATAATTTCACGGCTGTCCGGCTTGTACAGGCCGTTTACCTTGCGGCTTTTTTTTCCTGAAAAAACCAGGGAAAATTCCATGGGAGCATCCTCAACGGACAGCAGTTTTTGTTTTACTTGATCCTGATTCATGACGATATAATTTACCCGAGTTCGCCGATTTTTTCTAGAGCCAATACCGCCGCCGCAACACAGGCGGTTTCGGTCCGCAGGGCGCGGCTGCCCAGGGACAGGCGGGGAAACCCC
>Ga0268262_10003971_pt1 | contig 15560 bp, 15 predicted proteins | sample TergutNc150P3_FD_190354 | JGI IMG/M metagenome (GOLD analysis project Ga0268262, IMG submission 190354) | Nasutitermes corniger P3 segment gut microbial community from laboratory colony in Florida, USA - Nc150 P3 (SPAdes) (version 2) | ecosystem: Host-associated > Arthropoda: Insects >... | reverse complement strand
ATTGGTCAATTGAGAATCGGCTCCACTGGTCTTTGGATGTTTTATTCCGGGAGGATGCATGTCAGGTACGGAAGGGGCGTGCTCCTGAAAATCTGAATGTTTTACGGAAGATAGCCCTTGCCCGGTTGCGGGCCACTGTGGTTGAAAAGAAGCGTTCTTCTATCAAGCGCAAGAGTTTTAAGGCCGCGATTAATCCTCAGTTTCTTCTTTCGGTCTTATTCGGAAAGTAAATGCTTTTGCCCTGGTGGATGCATCATTGACATTTTTTTGTTGATGACATAAAATAAAAATGTGGAGGATTTAAAATGAACATCAACAAATTTGTGGACAAAAAGTATGAGAAACTTACGCTTAAGGAGATCACCGTCGCGCCGGTTGACGCGATTGCAGGCATCAGTGAGGGAGATGCCAAACTCCTCAAGGATGCTTTTAAAGTAAAGACCGTAGCGGATCTTGCAAAGCTTAAATACGTTAAGTGGGCACAGGCTATCTGTACGCTTGCTGACGGCGAGTTATAAGCGGCAGGATATTTACCGCCAACTGTATCACCCGATGCCGGTCACTAGGTCAAATCCTGGTGACTGCAATACCGAAAGTAGCCGCCAAATTTCCCCGGTGTTTTTTTCCTAACTCATCTTATTACCTAAGGAATAACCAATTCACAGATAAGTCAAAAAGTCCGGTACTATGCCGGTTTTAACCCGGCGGCCATCTGAGCATACGGCCCCCCAGCACATGAAGGTGAATATGTTCTACGGTCTGCATTCCATCGGACTTACAGTTAATTACAAAACGACCGCCTTTTTCAGCACAGCCTTGTTCTGCCAGCAAGGCTTGAGCCTTATGAAGCAATTTGCCCAGCAGAGCGGTGTCTTCCGGCTTTGCCTCCATTACATTGGAAATATGTTTTTTGGGGACTACCAGAAAATGAACCGGCGCTTGCGGGGAAATATCATGGAAGGCATAGAGGTCATCATCTTCGTAGATACTTTTGCTGGGGATTTTGCCTGCGATAATATTACAAAAAAGACAATCACTCATAACGATTGCAGTATACCAGACCGGAAAAAAATGTCAATTTCTTTTTCTGTTGGTTCTACAATGCGTTTTTCTGGGACAACACCATAAGAAGGGCCAGATCCCCCTGGCGCACACCCGGTATGCGGGCCGCCTGTCCAATTGTGAGCGGACGCACGGTACTGAGTTTTTCTTTGCCTTCGGCAGAAAGACCCGTTATGGTCCGGTAGTCAAGGATACTGTTCAGTTTTACCCGTTCCATTTTGGAATTCCGTGCGATAATCCGTTTTTCTTTTTCGATATATCCCGCATATTTTTGATCCAACAACACACGCTGAATCCATTCGGAAGGAAATTCGGCCAGAGGATCGGTATCAACTGCCGGACTTTCTGTGTTTTCCCTGTGCTTGAGAAGTTCCCGGATGGTGTCCAGAGCACGGAGTTTTTCCTGAAATTGTTCCCAACGATGATCGCAGACAAGGCCTGCCGCTCTGCCTTTCGGGGTAAGCCTGGTATCCGCCGTATCATGACGAAGTACAAGGCGGTGTTCCGCTCTGCTTGTAAACATACGGTAAGGCTCGGTGATACCCAGAGTAGTTAAGTCATCAATGAGGACGCCGATATACGCCTCATCCCGGCCCAATACAAGAGGTTCTTCTCCACGGATCTTTGCCGCAGCATTGATTCCAGCCATGAGTCCCTGAGCTGCTGCTTCCTCATAACCTGAACTGCCATTAGTCTGACCCGCGGAAAAAAATCCTTCCAGACGTTTGCTTTCCAGAGACGGATACAGATCCAGCGGATCAATATAATCGTATTCCACCGCATAGGCAGGGCGTACAATAGAAACCTTTTCCAGGCCGGGAATACTGTGAATGAACTGTTCTTGTACATCTTCGGGCAGGGAACTGGAAAGACCGTTGAGGTATATTTCGTTTGTATAGAGCCCTTCAGGTTCCACAAAGATGTGGTGCCTGTCTCTGCCGGGAAATCGCATCACCTTGTCTTCGATGGAAGGACAATAACGGGGACCGATTCCTTTTATTTTTCCACCGTAGAGAGGAGAACGGTGGATATTCTCCCTGATAATCCTGTGAGTTTCCGCCGTGGTATAACAAATCCAACATGGCACGGATTTTCGATCGGTAATTTTTTCAAAGCTGAACGAGAAAGGAGCGAATTCTTCACCATCCTGCCGTTCCATATTGCTGTAATCAACGGTGTTCCCGTCAACACGGGCCGGAGTTCCTGTTTTAAGGCGGCCCATAGGAAAATTTTGACGGCGCAGAAACAATCCTAATCCCAGGGCGGCTTTTTCTCCAAGCCGCCCTTCGGGAGCATCATATTCGCCAATAAAAATTTTTCCTTCCAGAAAAGTCCCTGCAGTAAGAATTACTGTTTTTGCGCTGATGTGATGCCCCCGGGCGGTAATTATGCCTGCCACACACCCGATTACAGAAATGGACTCACTTTTGCCGTGACACTTTTCAATGATGAGTTCCGTTACTGTATCCATCATTACCGAAAGATAACACTGATTCTCAATTACTTTCCGCGCGGCACTTTGATATGCTTGTTTGTCTGCCTGAGCACGGGGAGCCTGCACTGCCGGCCCTCGTGATCGGTTTAGAATTCTGTATTGAATCATCGTTTGATCGATCAAATGAGCCATTTCTCCGCCAAGAGCATCAACCTCACGAACCAGATTTCCTTTGGAAAGACCACCCACTGCCGGATTACAGGACATAACACCGATACGATCCGGATTCTGGGTGACGAGCAGGGTATTCATTCCCAATCGTGATGCTGCAAGAGACGCTTCTATGCCCGCATGACCTCCGCCGATAACGATACAATCATAATCCATTTAAAAAATATACAAAAAACAAAAAAAAAAATCAGATTTTTTTATTTTTATATTGCAGTTTTTTTGATCCCACATTACATTAATAACAACTTTATTTGCAAAGGAGTTTGTATGCCTGAACCCAAGAAACCTGCGGCAAAGAAGCCTGTAGCGAAGAAGCCCGTGGCAAAGAAGCCCGCGGTGAAGAAGCCCGCAGCAAAGAAAACCGCCGCAGAAAAAACTATAGCGGCAAAGAAGCCTGCTGTGAAGAAGCCCGCAGAAAAGAAAACTGTCGCAGAAAAAATTACAGCGGCAAAGAAAACCGCTGTGAAGAAGCTCGCGGAAAAGAAAACTGCCGCAGAAAAAACTATAGCGGCAAAGAAAACCGCCGCAAAAAAAGTTATAGCGGCAAAGAAAACCGAGGTAAAAAAAACTATAGCAGCGAAGAAAACCGCTCTTAAAAAAGCTCTAGTTAAAAAACCTGCGGAAAAACCCGAAGAATCGGCTTTCTATCCAGACATTCCCAAATTTTAACCTTCCGTAGTTGCAGGAACCCTTGAGCTTCAGCCGTTTCTGCTTATTTTCCCAGGCAAAAACGGCTGAACATTAATTCCAGAATGTCGGAAGATGTTACTTCTCCGGTGATTTCACCCAAAGCATTTAAAGCTTCCCTTAACAACGGAGAAATCAACTCCAGCGGTTCATTGTTGTCCGCCATTGCCAGAGCTTCTTCCAGCAGCGAAGCGGCTTTTTCCGTCAGTTCTTTCTGCCGCTGTGTGCCCAAACCTGCATTTACTTCCAGAAAATCATCCATGCCGGAATTTTTTTGGCTCAAAATATCCGCAACAGAAGCGCAAAGTTCTTCCAAACCCTTTCCTGTCTTGGCGCTGACAAACACGTTCGGGGGCTTGGACGGTTGTTCAATTGAGAATGGAGGCTCTTGTAAATCAATTTTGTTCCAAACCACTATCAGGGGGCAGGAAATTTCTGCAAGAAACATTTCGTCTTCTTTACATAATCTTTCATTGACATCCATTGCATAGAGGATTATATCAGCCTCTTTTGCCAGTTCCCTGCTCCTCTGCATCCCAACGATTTCCGCTTCATCTGTTTTAGGGAAATTCAACGAAGTATCCCGAAGGCCCGCAGTATCAGCCAGACGCAGAGGAATCCCTTCTACAGTAACGGACGCTTCGATCCAATCACGGGTTGTGCCCGGTGTTTTGGTTACAATGGAACGATCTTCATTTAAAAGGGCGTTGAACAAGCTTGATTTACCCGCGTTTGGCCGCCCCGCAATTACTACCAGAGCTCCTTCCCGGTGAAGCCGTTCCCTGTGGTACGAAGCAGCCAGCGCTTTGAGCCGTTTTAGGGTTTCTTCCGCCGCTTCGCGATACGAAGAAGAAAGTCCTTCGTCGATTTCATCTTCCGGATAGTCAAGGTACAGTTCCGCGGCGCTGACTGCCTCTAATAATGTATCCCGGATTGTTTTTATTTCCCTTTCCAGTGCCCCGGAAAGGCGCTTTACCGCGTGTTCCAGTCCCTTTTTGGTTTTGGCGGATACCAGTTCCATCACCGATTCACTCCGGGTAAGGTCGATTTTTCCGTTCATAAAAGAGCGGAACGTAAATTCTCCCGGCAGGGCATCTTCGAATCCTGCTTTCCGCAAAGTCGAAAGCACGGCCTTTACCACGGCGCTTCCTCCGTGGCAGGAAATATCTGCTCCGTCTTCGCCAGTATAGGAATGGGGAGCTCGATACACCGATACCAGTACTTCATCAATGGGACATCCGCCGCAATCGTTAATCCAGCCGTAAACAATCGTGTTTCCCGGTGCGTCAAGAAGTGCCCGCGGCCGGGAAAACACCTGCGCCAGTAATTCCAGGGCGCCTTGACCGCTGGTTCGTACCAGCGCCAGGGCACCCTGTGAAGCCTGGGCCGCAATAGCGCCGGTATCACCGTAGTTTCTCATCTTTCAATAAGGGTCCCGGTATAAAGAAAGCTCGTCAAAATTTTTCAAAGAAATATTCCTTTACCCGATCAAAGGCCGCGTTCTGCTCTTTTGTTGCCCGTACGCCTCCTTTGGTAGACGAATTGGTGATCTTTGAAAGCAGTTCTGTTATCTGAATTTCCAGTGTCTCCCGTGGAATGCTTACCAGAATAAACGCCCAATACATTGGTTTTTCCGGTTCCGCTGCTTCTTCATCTCCTCTTTTTTCTTCTTTGATTCCCAGCACCCAGGTATCACCAAGCCTGCGGCTTCCCCAAAAAACATTGTTGTAGGCGGCTATAACGGCCTTTACATAGTTGGGGCCGTAAACCATGTCCGGCGGTCTGCCGGGTAAATCCATATTTAACCGGCCCTGAATCCGTTTTGCTACCAGCCGGGAAAAATCCCGCTCGTATGAATAATTCCTAATCCACTGGTTTATAACCGAAAAGTTAACGCTCCTGACAGAAGCAATAAATAAATAAAAACCCCGGTAGGCAATCAGAGATTCCGGTCCGCTGATTCCGTTTTCAATGTATGATCTGAGCCAGGGAACCAGAACCGCCCCTTCGTCACTGTTTCTATAGCTCAGAATCCGTACAACCGGCTGTTCATTTTGCGGCGGCAGGTCAAACTGGATTTCCTGGACGGGGGTATTCTTTACCCGTTCCGGCCTTGAGCAGGAAAAAACACAAACCAAAACGAAAATACCGACGATTAAAACAGATCGTGCGCGCATCATTTTTTTTAATGATACCACACAGGAGCCATAATTGTAAGAATTAGCATGTCCTGATATATTTTTGATATGTATAGTAGTGTTTTACGGGCAACCAGGGCGCTTATTCATCTGGATCATCTCCGGGAGAACATCGCCCTGGTGAAGGAAAAAACAGGAAAGCGGATTTGTATGCCTGTCAAGGCCGACGCTTACGGCCACGGCGCTCTGACAATTGCCAAAACCGCGCTTGCGTCGGGGGTGGAATACCTCGCCGTGGCTACCGTTGGTGAAGGGGAAGAACTGCGAAGGGGGGGGATTACTTCTCCCATCATGCTTCTTTCCATTGCTCTGCCGGAAGAAATTGATTCCTTTATCGCGGCAGATATGGAACCCTTTGCGGGGGACATTGACTATATAAAGGCTTTGGAAAGCCATGCCGGCAAATCAGGAAAGAAACTTCCTGTTCACCTTAAAGTAGATACCGGAATGGGACGTATTGGCTGTTCCCCCGGTGACGCGCCGGTTCTTGCTTCCTATATAGAGAAAAGCAAGAACCTTAAACTGGCGGGAACGGCTACACATTTTGCGGTCTCCGATTCGGAAAAGAGCGAAGACCGGGAATATACCAAACAACAACTGGAAACGTTCCGTATCGCGGTGGAAAGCATCAAAAACGCAGGAATCGATCCCGGAATTGTTCATGCCGCCAATACCGGGGCTGTAACTTTTCATAACGATACGTGGTTTGATATGATTAGGCCGGGAATTTTGCTTTATGGTTACGCGCCGCTATGTTTCAACGCAGCACAACAGGAGCAAGGTTTCCATCCGGATGACGAAAACGGAAAACCCGCTTTGGCGGTCAAACCTCTGATGGAACTAAAAAGCGCTTTGGTTTTCATTAAGGATATAAAGAAAGGACAATCCCTTTCCTATGGCAGAACATGGATCGCCGGAGAGGATACCCGTATCGGCACTCTACCTCTGGGTTACGGAGACGGACTTTTCCGTTCGCTCAGCAATAACTGGCACGTCCGGGTTGGAGAGAAAGTTCCGCAAACTCAGGGCCGGGAAGATCTGCGGCCGCTGGTCGGAAGGATCTGTATGGATCAGTGCATGGTGGATTTGGGAAAGGACAGCACAGCCCGGCGCTGGGATCCGGTAACGATCTTCGGAGGTCTTGCCCCTCACGCGGGGATCATGGCTTCCCGGCTTAACACCATACCCTACGAGATAACCTGTAATGTCAATAAAAGGGTTCCCAGGGTATATGTCGATTAATGAGGAGTTTTTATGGAGAAAGATAACCGCACAGCGGAAATAACAGCCGCCGAAACCCGGCGGATAACCGTGTCACGGCCTGTTTACGAAGACGATGAAGACAACGAGGAAGAAAAAAAATCCGTTGATCCCCTGATTGTCAAGATGCTCAAAACCCGGACGATTCTACTTTCCGGGCAGGTAAACAAGGATCTGGCCGAAAAAACCATACGCCAGCTGCTGCTTTTGGATGAAGACGGCGATAAAGCCATCAAGATTTTTATTGATTCCCCCGGCGGAGACGCCGACGCGGGTTTTGCGATCTTTGACATGATACGTTTTGTAAAGTCTCCGGTCTGGACGGTGGGAATGGGCCTGGTGGCCAGCGCCGCCGCGATCATTCAACTGGCATCCCCAAAAGAAAGAAGGGTTGGGCTTCCCAACAGCCATTATCTTATCCATCAGCCCCTTTCGGGAATCAGGGGAGTAGCCACCGATATTGAAATCCACGCACGGGAACTGGAAAAGCTCCGGGATAAAATAAACCGCCTTATCGCTGACGAGACAGGGGCAGCCCTGGAACAGGTGGAAAAAGACACTGACCGCGACTTCTGGATGAATGCCGAGGAAGCCGTCCAGTACGGCCTAATCTCTAAAATCATTGTGCACCGGGAGGAACTCGCATGAAACACTTTAAGCCTTTCTGTATTTTCCTGCTCTTAAGCTTGTCAGCCTATGCCGCGGATCCGGTAAAACCACTCATGATTTCCGTTAAAGGCAGTACTTTTTCTATGGGCGAATACCGGCCCCACGACACAACGGTTCGCCCCTTCCTGATTTCTCAAACCGAGGTAACTCAGGAACTGTATATGGCGGTAATGAACGAAAACCCCTCGTTTTTTAAGGGAAGAGACCTGCCCGTGGATTCGGTAAGCTGGTTTGACGCGGTCCGGTTCTGCAATACCTTAAGTATCCGTTTCGGCCTGGCCCCGGCCTATATCATTGACGGAGAAAAGGTCACCTGGAACCGCGAATCTATGGGATACCGTCTTCCCACCGAAGCCGAATGGGAATTTGCCGCCCGGGGCGGACAGTTCGGCGAGCGGGGGCCGCAGGAAAAAACGGCTTTTGCCGGATGCTTTGAAGGAGCCGTCCCCCAGGACTACTGCTGGTTTTCCCTTAACGCCAAGACCGGTACTCAGAGTGTAAAGGGAAAACTTCCCAATCAGTTGGGCCTTTTCGATATGAGCGGTAATGTTTGGGAATGGTGCTGGGACTGGTACAGCGACTACCCTTCCGGCGCCGTTTACGACTACACCGGCCCGGCGGAAGGGAAGCAGCGCGTATACCGGGGCGGTTCCTATATGAACAGCGTAAACCAACTGCGTACTATTTCCCGTGACTGGGCTCCGCCTTCGCTTAAAGCCAGAACCGTAGGATTCAGGATAGCCCAGAACGGGTAAGCCTTAGCTCATAAGCCTAGAATGAGCATCAGCAGCGCTTAACCGCCGGTATACCGGGGTTTACACGCATATCAGCCTTGTTTACCGGCGCATATAAGCCTGCACTGCAACCCACAACCAGGCGGAATGCGTATCAATTCCAGCAAGGAATAGGGTTTCACTTTAGACTAAAGTGATAGTTCACTATGGGCTAAAGTGATTATTCACTTTAGGCTAAAGTGGCACTTCACTATGGGCTAAAGTGATTATTCACTATAGACCAAAGTGATGTTTCACTATAGGCTAAAGTGGCAGTGTATTCTATACTGATATAGAGAGTCAAAACAGCATTGGTTTGTGATACCAAACAAGCCTTGCAGCGTATCCGCGATAAGGCTTAGTTGCGGTGAGGTTATTGGAGGAAGCCGCCTGTCATAAACGTCTATGCCTGCGGTATTATCCCGTCATTGCCCACCGTAAAAACCTGTCAATGAAGTTCCCCGAAAATGCCTTAACGCAGAAACTTTACCGGAATGTCTGCCGGCAGACGTTTTTATTTTTTCGATTAATAATACGTTTAATAAATCCGGAAATATTGCGTAACGACACGGCTTTTCCGAAAACTGTATTAGCATTGTTTAATGAAACACCAGTAAGTATACCGGTAGTTGGAAAACTGACATAGTTGGTTTCTATAGAATCATGCGAAGGGGTATAATGATCTTTAAGATACTCTCGCAACTCTTCAATTACTCTTTCATCAATCATATTTTCCCCTTACAAGCAGTATAGCATATTACCCACTCGGAGAAGCTATTTCCCGGGTTTGAATTATTATCTTATGCTTTTACTTTTTTGAGTTGCTTAGGCTTATCGTTCCTGATAGTTTTGCAAAGACAATCAACTTCGGTATACATAGAATTAATCCCCACTGAACTTGCCGCAAAGCAGAAAGAACGGCTTACCTTGATGCCGAGTTTGCCTACGGCATCAAGCAAGGCAGTGCTGCTGCGGGTAAAATACTCATCGCTTGTAAGAACCACCTTCCCAGCGTCAATTCCATTGTGAAGGATTTCGTATTTATCGTCAAAAAGTACGGTGGTAAGGCTGGTCTGCCCCGATTCCGCTTGTTTTTTGACAAACCCATTGAAGCCCCCAATTGTGTCATTTTCAAGGCCGCCCATAGAGCCGCTGCGGTCAAGGATAAATACAATTTCCGTTAAGTTTTGATTCATACTGAACCTCCTGTTCGTTTTATATAAATACACCTTTTTTAGATCAAAAAGGTCGCCAGAAAGGCGACAAAAAAGGGCGGCACAAAACAAACCTTTGGCCTAGAATTAAATCCTATCGCGCCCTTGTGTGAACCTGTATTAAGTGCTAAAAAAAGTTGACAATTGTTTAGATAAGAGGTACCCTTGAGCAAGATAAAAAAGACAGTAAAAAAGACAGTTCTTGTGAAAGACGTCTTTTTATCAAAAAATTTTAGGAGGAATAGTCTTGAAGGACATTAAACCCATCGTCTTCATTCCGCCTGTCGTGCTTACTCTCGTAGCGCTGATTTACAGCCTTGCTAGTCCCGATAGCTTTGCCGCAATGGCAACAACCGCCAACAACTGGCTGCTTGACAAATTTGGCTGGCTATTCAACCTCGGCTCTCTGGGCTTTTTGGTCGTGGTTGTCGCCGTGTTTTTCTCGCCGTTTGCGAAAGTCAAGTTCGGCGGGCAGGACGCAAAGCCCATTATGTCCGACTTCAACTGGTTCGCTATTTTACTCTGCACAACCATTGCCATCGGGATCCTCTTTTGGGGCACGGCCGAACCGCTGTACCATTACGCCGGGCCTCCAAGCGGCTGGGGTATCCAACCTAACACGCCTCAGGCAGCGCGTTTCGCGATGTCTACTATGTTCATGCACTGGACATTCACTCCTTACGCCATCTATACCCTCCCTGCGCTTGTGTTTGCGTTCGCTTTTTATAATATGAGAAAGCCGTTCTCGCTGGGTTCTACTCTTGCCCCGCTTATGGGCGAAAAAGCGACCGGCAAGTTCGGCATGATCATCGACGCGGTCTGCCTTTACGCGCTTGTACTGGGCATGGCTGCCTCGCTTGGCACCGGTATCCTAAGCCTCACGGGCGGGTTGAGCTATAAGTACAATATGCCAAATAACCCCGTTATGTACTGGATTATAGGCGCGATCATAGTTGGAACATTTATTATCTCCGCCAGTACGGGGCTCATGAAGGGCATCCGTATTCTTTCCGATATCAATATAAAAGTTCTCATGGGCATCACCGTATTTGTCTTTCTGTTCGGCCCGACCGTTTTCATCCTTCAGTTCGGAACGGAAGGGTTTGGCGAATATCTGTCCACATTTTTTTCGCGCTCGCTTCTCACCGGCGCCGGAGCATATAAGACAGGGGAAGGCATTGACCTTTGGGGCCAGTGGTGGACAAATTTCTATTTCGCCAACTGGCTGGCATGGGCGCCGATCACCGCTCTCTTTTTGGGGCGTCTGGCCTATGGGCAAACGGTCCGCAAGTTTCTGCTCTTCAATTTTGTTCTGCCGGCAATTTTTTCCGGGCTATGGATGAGCGTCTTCTCAGGCTCGGCGCTTAAATTTGAGATGGACGGCCTGGGCATCTCCGAACAGTTGGCGCGTGGTCCGGAGTATACCGGTTTCGCCGTGCTTGACAAACTGCCGTTGGCCGTGTTGATCATCCCCATATTTTTGTTCATCTGCTTTATCTGCTTTGTGACCGCGGCCGACTCCAACACCAACGCGATGGCAGGTATCAGCAGTGCCGGAGTATCGCCGGAAGACCCGGAGCCCAAACTGCCGCTAAAGGTCGTATGGGGCTGCCTGGTTGGCGCGGTGGCTGTCATAATGATCTCCGCGTCGGGTATCAGTGGTATAAAAACACTCAGTAATTTAGGCGGCCTGCCCGCGTTGTTCCTCGAACTTGCCTTGCTGGCCGGGCTCGCCAAAATCATGATAAAGCCGTCCAAGTATGACACTTTTAAGAAAGACTATAACCCCGACGGCAGTGTTATCAGCAAGGTGACAAAATTCGAGGGGCCTCCCAAGGCTTAAAAAGACCGCTAGGGTACTAACATTAGGCGAGGCGTTTGAAAGACCTTGCAGAAAGGATTTTTATGTATAATGAACGGCTGAACGCGTATTCTCCGCTTATATTTCTTTCTCCCGAACAGCTCGAAGATATCCACGCAGGTGTGCTGGAAATACTTGAGGATGTCGGCTGCGATTTGCATCATGACGGCGCTTTGAAACTCCTTTTGGACGCCGGAGCTTATGTGAGCGGCAAAAGGGTCCGCCTTCCCGCCGCGCTGGTTGAAAAGTCGCTGAAAAGCGCGCCGTTGCGCGTTATGATCTATGACCGCGACGGAAACCCGGCTATGGATCTCCATGGCCGAAATGCCTATTTCGGTACCGGTTCGGATTGCCTTTACCTTAGGGACAGTTTTACCGGCGAGCGGCGCAGGTTTACTGAAAGAGACATGATTGACGCCGTGAGGCTCGCCGACGCGATGGAATATGTGGACTTCCTCATGTCGATGGGCCTGATTTCAGAGGCTGAGCCAAGCCGACAGTACCAAAAGCAGTACGCCAATATGCTCAAATATTCGAAAAAGCCTCAGGTTGTCATCGCCGGCAATACCCAATGCCTTGACGACATTGTGGAGCTTGCCGCGGCGGTCGCGCCCGGCGGTCGCGAAGAACTCAAACGCAAGCCCCGGTTTGTACTCTATGACGAGCCGACATCGCCGTTGGTACACAGCTTTGAGGCGATTGACAAGCTGATCTACTGCGCGAAACATCACGTGCCGACCAATTACTCTTCCGGCATGATGTCGGGCGCCACCGGGCCGATCACGCTTGCGGGCGCTATTTCAGTGGCTGCCGCGGAAGCGGTGTTCGGCCTGACTATCCACCAGCTCACAAATCCGGGTGCGCCGTTCGTGTTCGGCGCGGGTATGTCCAATATAGATATGGGCAGCATGCAGCCCACCTACGCCTCTCCTGAGGCGATGATGACGCAGGCTGGGCTGTGCGAGCTGGGCAGGAACCTTTACCGCTTGCCCACCTGGGGCTTCGCCGGCTGTTGCGCCTCCAAGCTTGCCGACACGCAGGCTATCAACGAGGCGGCTACCTACATTTTTATGGCAGGCCTGAGCGGCACGAATCTCAATCATGATCTGGGATATCTGGAATTCGGGCTTACTTATTCCTTCGACCTGCTGGTCATGACCAATGAAAGTGTCGGCCAGCTTCGCCGCATAATGGCCGGCATACCTGTTAACAGGGAAACGCAGGCGCTTGACGCCATGCGGGAAGTCGGCCCAGGCGGTAACTTTCTCATCGCCGACCATACACTGGAGCACTACCGCGAAAATTGGACACCGGGAGTGACCGACCGCAACACATTCGAGCGCTGGAGCGATCTCGGCAGGACAACGATGGAAGAGCGCTGCAAAGCGAAAATCAGCGGTATACTAAACGAGTCGCCGGCGCCGCAAAATAGTGAAAAAATTGATGCTATCCTACAGAAAATAGACTGCAGGAGATAAGTTTATGTTAGAAAATTTTACACCTGAAAGTGTGGCGGCTCAGGCCGCCACGCGCATTGATACTACGTACCGGTCCTTGGGTGTCCCGATCTACATGACAAACAATTACCGTTTTATGGATGTACAGCAAGGCGCGGACGCCTGCATGTCTCCGGAAAACGGCCACTGCTACACGCGCATTTCAAACCCAACCAACGACGCGCTGGGCGAAAGCCTGGCCGCGCTTGAGGGCGGGGAAATGGGCTTGCCTTTTGCCACCGGCATCGCCGCAGTGTCCACGCTTTTTTTGACTCTGCTGCGTTCCGGCGATCACATACTCTGCGATAACACTACCTACTCCGCCACAGCCTACCTTGTGCGCACCCTGCTCCCCAAGTTCGGCGTAGAGTCCACGGTGCTTGATTTTTTGGACACGGCGGCGGTGCGTGCGGCGCTAAAGCCGAACACGAAGCTTCTCTTCTTTGAGACGCCCTGCAACCCAACGATGAAGGTTGTTGATATAGAAGAAATAGGGCGGATCGCCAAGTCGGTAAAAATTGTGTCGGCAATTGACAACACTTTTGCGACGCCGTACAACACAAAGCCAATTAAGCTTGGAATAGATATTGTGATGCACTCGACCACAAAGTATATTTGCGGTCACGGTGACGCGATGGGCGGCGCGCTCGTCGGTCCGAAGGACCTTATAGAGCTCATTCAGAATGAAGGCTTGAAAAACTTGGGCGGCGCGGCGTCTCCGTTTAATTCTTATTTGATGATCCGTGGTATTAAGACGCTGGAGCTGCGGATGGAACGCCATTCGCAGTCCGCTTTGACTATCGCCAAGTATTTAGAGAACCACCCAAAAATCGTGCGTGTGTATTATCCGGGGCTGGAGTCGCATCCACAGCATGAAACCGCCAAAAAGCAAATGAAATCCTTTGGAGGGATGCTGGCTTTTGAATTCAAGGGCGGACTAAAGGACGGTGTGACGATGATGAACAATCTGAATTTGTGCATTCTTGCCGTCAGCCTGGGAGAAATCCACACCCTCGCACAGCACCCAGCCTCAATGACGCACTGGTATGTTCCGGAAGAGGCCCGCCTTCAGAGCGGGATAACCGACAGCCTTGTCCGCATGTCGGTTGGCTTGGAAAACGTACAGGATATTATCAGCGATTTAGACAAAACACTAGAGTTGGTTTGAAATGCGCGAGCCGTTGTCCCACGCCGTGCTGGAGGATTTGCACGAAAAAACTCTGGATTTGCTGTCGCGCTGGGGCGTTTCTTTCGAGGATGAAGACGCGTTGGAATTTTTCCGTGCGAGGGGATGCCTTGTCACGGAATCCAGGGTGAAGATCCCGCAAAAAATTGTGGAGCAGGCGCTTGGGAGCGTACCGGCCGCGTTTTGGGTCTCCGCACGCAGTGCCGAGAGGGACTTTGGTGTCGGAGAGGGCTATCCGCAGGCGTATGGGCCGGGTGCGGGTATGAGTTTGCTGCTCGATCACGATGGAAATGTCCGCGACGCAACCACTGCGGATATGGACGCGTTCCTGAAGCTGGCGCATACCAGTAAATATTGCTCGGTATCGGCGGCCGGATTGCTGTATCCGGCCGATTTGCGCGCCGACTTGGCGTTGCACACGCAATTGTTCCACGCGTTGCTGTTAAGCGACAAGCCGCTATTCGGCCTGACCCAGGACAAAAGCTATGCCGCGGATTCCATTGCGATGGCCCGAATTGCCTCCGACCAGCGCGACAACGTCTGTATGGGCGTAGTGAACAGCCGCTCGCCGCTGGCGTGGGATGGGGCGGCCCTAGGTTCAATGCGCGTTTTCGCCGAGGAACGCCAGCCGTTGGTAGTCGCGGCATGCGCGATGTCAGGTTTAACCTCCCATGTATCGCTCTCCGGTACACTGGTTTCGACCAACGCCGAGCTCCTTTCGGGGATCGTCTATATGCAGTTGCTCTCCCCGGGAACGCCGGTCATCTACGGCAATACATCGGCGATTTCGGACATGGCGACGCTGGCGATTGCCATCGGCGCTCCCGAAACCACGTTGCTTGCGGCTGCGACGGCGCAGATAGCCAGGCGTTACCGTATACCATGCCGGACAGGCGGGGCGCTATGCGACTCTTCGCTTGTCGATATGCAGGCGGGAATAGAGTCGGGATTCAACTTGCTTGGAACCGTGCTGTCGGATGCGGATTTCGTACTTCAGTCCCTAGGCGTAATGCAGGGCTTTCTTTCGCTGAGTTTTGAGAAGTGGCTGATCGATGAAGAGATTTTAGACCATGCGCACCGTATTTCACGCGGTATAGACGCGCCCTGCCCGGCGCTGGTGGATGAAATCATCGCGGCTGTATCGGATAAATACAGATTTCTGGGCCATGAATCCACGGTGGAACGTTTCCGCAACGAATTCCTCATACCCGTTCTTTCGGTTCGGGGAAACGCGGCTGACTGTTCCATAATCGACGCCGCGGCGAAACTCCGCGGTAAACGGCTGGCGGAATACGAGTGTCCGGCTCTGCCAGCCGATGCCGAGAACGCGCTAAGGCAATATGTCTACAACTGACAATAACCATCCAGTTTGTCGAAGAAGCCCCTATAGGCCTTCAACGCCGCGATGGCCTCTTCCTGACTGACTTCGCGGAAACGCACGAAACTCTTGGGCCGCGCCTGGGCGAGCAGAGAACGGTCGGCGCTGAT
>Ga0268262_10003970_pt1 | contig 15562 bp, 14 predicted proteins | sample TergutNc150P3_FD_190354 | JGI IMG/M metagenome (GOLD analysis project Ga0268262, IMG submission 190354) | Nasutitermes corniger P3 segment gut microbial community from laboratory colony in Florida, USA - Nc150 P3 (SPAdes) (version 2) | ecosystem: Host-associated > Arthropoda: Insects >... | reverse complement strand
ACGGGCAACAAGCCGAACCGTTGAGAATCTGATGATCATACTCGACACGAATGTTGTGTCCGAAGCAATGAAGCCGCAGCCGGACACCAAGGTTTTGGCATGGCTGGACAGCCACCCAGCGGAGACGCTGTATCTGACCAGCATTACCGTAGCCGAGCTACTGTTCGGACTTGCCGTCTGTCGGCAGGACACCGAGGACAAGGATCGTCGCCGTCGGGTCGTCAATCCTGACATCAATGGCTGTTCCATTGACAATAATAGCGCCATGCGTCTTTGCATGAGCACCCGACTCTGCGCGGATCCTCGCTTGGCGCTATCTGGCGCATGAGATACCCCAAGACCTCACCTGCGCCCTGAAGCCCAAGCACCCTCAAATCGTCCTTCGCGCCGTCCTCAAATTCAATATGCCAAGCCATATTCTTGCATTACATCCTCGATTGGCGTTGTTTTGGAGCGCCCCATCATGAGATCGGCGAGACGTTCCATAGTGACGTAGTGAGGGCTGGGCGCATCGAGCTTCATCGTGTCGTCCCCATCCGTTTGTGGCACACGGCCCTGCAGGAACCCCATAAAACACCCGACACCATCGTTCGCTCCCAGGTCAAAGCGGTTGCTGTGGCCGTGCCCATCGTCGTCGATGACGCAGAATTCCGCCTCCAAGCTGCCAAGGTCGAGGTTGACCCACCTGTCGTTTCCGCCCCACTCAAGAAGCAAGTTCCCCTCCAGCGTGGGCACAACCGTAGGCAGGCGGAGGTTCTTGGGGTACGAGTTCACAAGGATTTCCGCCACGGCCTTGAGTCCGGCTTTGTCCGGCGCGACGCCGATGTCTTTGCACCACCCGTCCTTGAGCTGCGCCAAGTCATCGAACCGCTTTGCTATCAGACCGCTTCTGTCGGTCTGCACGGGCGCGACAATCTGGAACCTTGGGGCCTTGGCCACAACGGGGGAAGCTCCGAACATGAAAGAAGCCTCTGTGCGTAGCGACGCTCCGTCCTCCACGTCCAACCTCCTCGAAAAGATTGTATCGGAACAACGAAAATAGTTCAAAGCGGGAAGTCCGGCAAAGGCGACGGCCGAAGGTCGTGGGGACAACCAGCTTCGGCCCCCCGGGATTGACTTGCCCTTTCTGATACTGCGGTGTAGCTCTCGTCAAGCCCTAGTCCGCTGTCATTTGTCCTCTTCTAATGCCCGCAGCCTCCCAGTCTTGCTCTTGCATGATTGCCGCCCGCAGTATCGGACGATCATCGGTGTCCCTGATTTTGGTCTCTTCGTCCAACTGCCCCGCTGGTGTCCGCACCACCTCAAGCTGCGGCAGGGTGTCGACGATGAAGTCTTGCAGCAGATAGAGTTTGTGCGGGAACTTTCGGTTGAATGTCTGACTCAGCTCCACAAGGTTCTGGTCGCAGACAAACGCCTGGTTCGGTGGGGTCGTGGCTTTTGCCAATGCCAAGGCCGGTGTGCCCGCGCCGAACCGTGCCACCGAGACCAGCACGTTTGTATCGACGAAGACTATCAAACGGCGGCTTGCTCAACTGTGTCCGCAGTCCTGGCCGCTTGCGGAGGCGGCGTATAGGGGATCCCCTCTATCCCGTAGCGGATTTCCTTCACCAGCTCCATGACATCGTCATCGGTGTACAGCCCTGCCTTTTCGAACTCGCCCTTCATGCCCTCTTGGAGGACGCTCATGGCGTGCAGCACTGGGTGCATCATCACGATTTGGTTGTCCTTGCAGACAAGGGTCACGTCGCCGGTGGGCCCGGTGGCCAGGACCTCGCGCATCTCCTTGGGCAGGACAACATGCCCGTCTGGCGTGACCTTGACTGTTGCCACAAGCGTATCATCGATTGGCATGGATGACCCCCTGTGTTGACACCCGCAGCCCCTATTGTCCCTGTTTCGGGCATGAAAGGCAACCAGGCTGAAACTTGCTTGTAAATCCACATTCTGGGGCAGTGCCCTGTCTCAGGAGGGTTTGCTAGATGAAGGTTGCGTGATCACAGCGACACGAAGCTACCGCCCGCAGAACAGCGAATACGCATTGCACACCGCCGAGGCAATGGTCTCCGCCTCTTCCATTGTGTTGTGTCTGCCGTACGAAATGCGGATGGAGGATTTTGCCTGCGACTCCGTCATACCGATGGTCAACAGGACGTGCGGATGCTCATCAAGCTCGCCTACACCCAGTGGCCAGATGGTTATGTTGCAGCGTTTCCCCTCTTTTCGCTCGGTGATGCTTCAGGTGTTTTTGACACGGATTTCCCCCTATGGAAGTGTCTCACCCATCATTGACACAAAGGGAAATGCTGGGCACCCGCTGCCATTGGTTTATGCAATGCGGTGCTGGCAGTTTCCGAAACAGAGACGGCATCTCTAATGCTCAGCCTTAGGTTTTGCAAAGCGCGGCCCCGTTGCGCGAGTGCATCAAGAAACCCCTATGCCCAAATCAATCATCACAGTACAATTGGAAGGAAATCTGCTTCAGGGGATGAGATCACGCCAGCAAACCTAGTCGGGTAAGCGGTGCTCTTCAGAACCACGACATCAGTGACCCTTGCATCTGCATTAGAGGAGTGCCCAGCATGAGCAACGCCCCATTCGATCCATCCAAGTTCACAGCGGCAAAAGCCAAGCCGCTGCCAGTGATTCTCCTGCTCGATGTCAGTGGCAGCATGAGCGGCGGAAAAATCCGCATCTTGAACGATGCCGTTCGCGAGATGCTGGACACGTTTCGTGACACGGAAAACAGCGAGACTGAAATCTGGGTTGCAATCATCACGTTCGGCGATAAGGTGCTGCTGCATCAGAAGTTGGTCAGTGCTGGTCACATTCAGTGGCACGAACTATCTGCGGACGGTCTGACACCACTCGGTGTAGCTCTTCAGATGGCGAAAGCGATGATCGAGGATAAGGACGAGGTGCCGTCTCGAGCGTATCGTCCAACTGTGGTATTGGTCTCTGACGGTGAACCAACCGATGACTGGAAGGGTCCCTTGAATGAGTTCGTTGGCAATGGACGCTCTGCCAAGTGCGACCGCATGGCCATGGCCATTGGTGCAGGCGCGGACGAAGCAGTGCTCAGACAGTTCGTTGAGGGCACCCAAAACCAGATCTTCTATGCCGAAAACGCAGGACAGTTGCGTGATTTCTTCAAATTTGTGACCATGTCGGTGACAACACGTACAAGGTCGCAGACACCAAATGTTGTTCCAGCCGCTGGTGATCTAGGCTTCAAGCTTACAACAATCGAGGCGCGTAAGCAGAAGCCCCAGTCTGTAGCACAGAAGCCTGCGCTGGACACAGACGAGGAGTTGTGGTAATGGCACAGGCAGTCGGAGATCCAGAAGAACTGGAACGCTTCGCATTTTCGCTGCAGCAGTTCATCGATTCGCTCAATGACGCAGTTGGTAACCTCAACGGCGCATTCGCCTCCCTCGGTGAGACGTGGCAAGACGAGAAACGGGCGCAGTTTGAGGAAGAGTTCAAGGCACTTGTTTATCAGTTGCACCAGTTCAACGCGAACGCAGAGGAGCAGGTTCCACATTTGCATGCGCTCGCATCGCGTCTGCGCGATTATCTACAAAGTTAGTACCCGAGAAACCCCAGTGGCACAAGTTTCGATAGGACAAGTGGAAAGCCTGAGAGAACTCGCGAGCGACCTCATGTCAGTGCGCGAGGCACTGGAATCCTCGTGCCACGAGCAAATCGGAGCCGCAGAAAGCAAATGCAAGGAAGCCCAAGGCGAAATGCAAAACAGCGAGGGCATGCTGTCGGATGCTGTTCAGCGGGAGACGGAGTCACGAGGAAGAGTTAACGAAGCACAGGAGAAGTTGGCATCCGCCAACAGTGCCCTGAGTTCCGCACACACATCGCTGTCCTGTTGCAGGGCCCAGCCATGCGACTCGGATGGAATCCCTCCAGACTGTTCCTATGAAGAATCTGCTGTGAGGGACGCAGAGGCCGCTGTCGAGGGGGCCGAGGCCGAATTGGCACAAGCGCAAGCCGAACTTGAAAGGGACATTGAGAACCGTCAGCAGATGGAGCAACGCGTTGATTTGGCCAAGCAGGCACTGTCGATGGCAGAGCAATCTCTAGACCAAACAAGGTGCGAATGCAACGTTAGACTGACATCAGTCAGCCAGCGTGTGGATATCGGCATAGTGCGCCTAAACGCCGCGCAGCAAGCATTGGACGCATATCTCGCGACCAATCCGCCAGCCGCTGGCTTATACGCTTGGTTGAATTGGGGCGCAGAGCGGTACGGCAGCCCAGTCACGCCTGACATCCTGAACAGCAGGATGAACTTGTCGGCCGAGCAGCGACAGCTGTTCCAATAATACCTTTACGACCGAAACCCTGCATACCGCGGGATGGTTGACAGATACCGCGCTGAGTGGGCATCGGCGAAAGACGACATCGAGCGCAACATCGTGGTACGCAAAACATGCATCCACCTGAGCGGTGAGTTTGGGGAGCAAATGGCACGGTATGCCATGGCCCCGCTGGGAGGGCAGATTGAGACACAGGCTCGGTCATTCGTTGGCAGCGATGGGAGATACACAAAGACAGATCTGATTGTGTCGGGATTGCGTACCCCGGTCATTTTGGGGCACGGAGGGGGCATGGGCGCACCAGTGGGCGGTTCGCTTGCATTCGAAGTGAAGTGCGGCAAAGCCGACTACATCTACTCACAGAAAGACCACATGGTTTTTCAGGCGCAAGGGCACAAGCAGGCCAATGCGCAATGCACACTTTGCACCCGCGACATCCACGATTTGTCGCCAGAAAGAGAGAAAGAACTGCGTGACACATTGAGCAAGGCTGGTTCACCACTGGTGGGGATGCTGCCCAGAAAGAACGAGATAGACCAATCATGCCTTGACATGATTCGCCAAAACCAAGAGGGCAAGCCGATATGATAATACGATTTGCAATCGTCAGTCCAAGTGTGCTGCCCCAAGTCCATGCAGAGGTTGGCTTTCTTCAGAGTGCGGTTGAATCTGGGGGCATGGATGACGTGGACAGAGCCACGGCCAACCTCTTAGGGCTGACTGCGGGTTGCAGCTTTGTTGACCTGTCAGAGGATAAATGGCGGACGTTTCTGGTTGGCATCCAGAGCAAGAGCCCCGAGTTCCAAGCGGGCTACCTGTTGTCAGGCGGGCACTGCACTACTGTCTTGCCCATGGTTACCGCCAACGATTGCGTCCTCGCGCTCCCCATAGATGGAGGCGAGGGTGAGGAGGGAATCATTGTTTGACGATGTCTTCAGTATGGCGGCGCAGTGTGCCGGACGCTTTTCGGATGGAGTGCACGACTCGTTTGGTGCCTCCATTGTTGCCGAAGTGCTTGAGCCCATACATAGGGAAATTGGTTCGCTCCGCATTATCAGCGAGGAGTATCAGCGGCAATCACTCATCATTGACCGTGTCATGGATGATGCTCGGTCCATTCAGATCATTGACCGTGTCATGGATGATGCTTGGTCCATTCAGAAGAAATAGCGCGGACGCACATGGCTGAACAAACTCACATGCAAGGCGCGGTTGCCAAGTTCAACAAACTTGTAGCTGACTATTACAAAGGTCTTGAAACAATCAAGCGCGATATCAATGCTGGATCCGACCGTATCGATCCTTCCATCGCCAATGCCAACCGTAGCAAAAGAGAAGAGAAATGGTTGTCGTCTTTTGTTGACAAGTGGAAAAGGGTAGCGGAAGAAATCGAGCGGGAGACTACGAGGATTCGCCGCCGGCAACCTGCCTTGGTCGATTTTGACTCTGGCAACCCACCGCCAGTATCGGCAGTGCCGATGGAGCTTTTTATTGGCTCGCGGCAAATATCGTTCAGAGGTCTTTCGTGTTCCATTCCCCAGCTCATCCCGTTCCCGTTCGCACGCGCACTCGTGTTGCCAGAAGGTGGCATACTTCAAGCGCATCATCTTTTGTTGCGCTTGCTGTCCGCCCTGCCGGCTGGCCTGTTGGAACTGACGTTCATTGACCCACTGAAGCTGGGAAAATCAATCGAACCGTTCCTTTCGCTTTTGAAAGCGAAAGAATTGGTGCCGTACCAGCGCGTCCTGACACGCTCGGACGAAATTGAGGCGGCATTTGCCAAGTTGACCGCGGATGTCGAAGACACCATTCAGCACAGGTTCGGTGACAGGGCTTCGGATTGGTCGAAGTATAACTCTGGCAACGGAGACAACCCTCTGCCCTATAGAGTTTCCCTGCTTTTTGATGCCCCCGAGCAACTGTCGGACAAAAGCCTCTGGTACCTTGGACGGCTTTGCGAGAACGGTCCGCGCTGCGGTGTCTTGCCAATCATCGTAACTGGTGGGCAACACCCAGATAGCAAGCAGCAAGAGAAATTCCGCGCCGCCATAGAAGCCACAACCAATCTCCTTGATGCAGTACAGCCTAGCTCTGAGACTGGGCAAAGCGGCTTGGCGTTTGAGCACATGCCAGAGCAGTGGCCGCCCCATCACTCCTTGGATAGGTACATATCAGAGGTAATCGAGCGATACGCCACAAATGCGCGGTTCAACAAAGCAATGCCTGACCTTTGGGTAGATTTCGCAAAAGACGCGACGACTATTGCTGGCTTTGATATTCCGCTAGGATGGACCCCCGCTGGCGAGATTGTGCCCCTGAGGCTGGGCGCGACAGATTCCGAACACCACGCGTTGCTGGCCGGCAAGACCGGTAGCGGCAAATCCAACTTGCTCCATGTGTTGATTCACTCGCTCTGCGAAAAGTACCCTCCGAACGAAGTGGAACTATACCTGCTGGATTACAAGGAGTCCACAGAGTTCACTGTTTATGCTGATCCACCGCTTCCTCACGCCCGCTTGGTCGCCACGGAAAGCGATCCAGAATTTGGTGTGACGGTGTTGAGACATCTTGTGGAGAAGTTGGAGGAGCGGGCAAGTCTCTTCAAGGCTTCTAACGTCCGTGATTTCGCCGAGTATCGCGGTCAGACCCTTGGGCAGTTGCCTCGCCTACTTTTGGTCATAGACGAGTTCCAAGTTCTATTTTCAGAGGCGCGTACAGTCGCTGAGCCCGCAGAGCAGCTTCTCTCGCGCCTCCTAAAACAGGGGCGTTCGTTTGGGATTCACGTCATTCTGGCAACGCAGACATTGAAGGGCATAACCGCGCAGTCCATCGGAAGCATAATCACCCAATTGGGATGCCGAATCGCGCTTGCCTGCGGTCAAGAGGATTCGGCAGCGGTCCTCGGCGGCGGCAACTGGGCTGCGGCCGAACTCCATAGCCCGCCAGAGGGTATCATCAACAATGCCAACGGTCAAAAGTCTGGCAACATAAAGTTTCTGATCCCGTTGGCTGAAAGTGTGTTCTGTCGTAGCCACATCGCGAAATTGTCGGAATGCGCGTCACGCCGTGGTGCGCCATCTAAGACACGGATTTTCAGCGGGGCCAATCTGCCTGAAATGCCGATAGTTGGTGACTACCAGACAGTTTGCGGTCAGGCTGACGCATTGCTTTTGGGCGAAAGACTGTCGTTCGAAACCGAAGTTTTGAGCATTCCCATTACCAGACGCCCTTCATTCAATGTTCTGTTCTGCGGATACAACGATCGGATTCATGACGGGCTCTTGGTCTCCTTGCTTTCTAGCTCGGCTTACGCTGGCGGCTTCGATGAAGTGATTTACTTCAATGGGCGCGGCATGGCTCCTGCTAAAGGGTTTGACTCCGCTTCACAGGCACTTGGCAGACGCTTCAAGCCCTTCGATGAGGTATCGGCGTTGCCGCTGCAGGAAATAGCGGATGGCATTGGCTCAAGCCGCATCGCGCTGATTATCGATGGTCTCGACTCCGAGAAGGCACTGCACCCGCCGCAACTGTTCAAGACCACAAAACCAAATGAACAGCCGTCACAGGCGGATCTGCTGAGGCGCGTAGCAGAGGAGGGGCCACGCAAGGGGACGTTCGTCTATGCGTTTGTTGACAGATGGCAACGCTGCGCCATTGCCTGCAAGGATCTACTCTCATTCTTTGAACTGCGTGTGGCGTATTGCATGAGCGAGGACGATGCTGGGGCACTTGTGAGTGGTGGCGTTGGCAAATTCAAAGGCATCGAAAAGCCTAACCGCGCAGTATTCGTGGACAAGATGGTTAACGAGATTGCTTGGTTTCGCCCCTATGTTCAAGGAGGTTCTCGATGAGGTCGTTTCTGCTGACTTGGTACGGCATTACTGATTTTCGCGCTTCCTTGGGCTTTGAGGATACCGAGGGGCCTATCACGGCAGCAATCAGGGCTGAGCCTTATTCGGACATCGTTATCCTCGGGTATACAAGGCTAGACGATGACTCCGATGAGTGTGCGGAGTCACAAAAGTCATTCGCGCCTGAGTTACAAGACATCCTAGACGCAGGTTTTGACAAGGATTGGGAGACCACCAGCCGTTTTGTCGAAAAGTATGCCAATACCACCGTAGCGCATGGACATTTCCTCGATTGGTTGAAAAAGAAAGCCCAGGATGCTGGCATAGAAACCAAGATACAGCTCCAGCCAGAGAAGCTCCGAGAACTCAATGACACCGAAGGCATATACGCCTGTGCAATAGGGGCATTGGATAGGGTGAAGCAGATATCGGGCGAAAATCAAGTTACGCTGTATCTCAGTCCAGGAACCCCTGTGATGGCTTTTGTTTGGGCTTTAGCGGCACTGCGGCATCCCGATCTCGACCTAAAACTGATTGCATCACCAGTAATTGGCAAACCACCTGCAAACATTCCTTTGCCTTCCGAATGGCGTGACCAGTATGGCACTAAATCGGACGATTTTGATGTGATCCTTCATCTGTTTGGTGAGCAACGGATACCGTCTCTTCTTGGAATCAGGCAATTCAATTCAAAACGTCACGTTTTTGTGAATTCAGAAAGTTACCCAGCCACATGCATGAGGAGGTTCATTGGCGACAGCGAATTTGCTGAACTTCCAGTTAATCCTTGGGATGCCAGAGCTGTTCGCGAAAAAATTAATCATTATGTCAACAGCTATCTCACTGGCTGCCCAAACGCCCGCATAGGAATCAACCTCACTGGTGGAACTAAGCTGATGTTTGCAGGTGCCCTTATGGCGGCACGCCGATGTGGCATCGCTTCATTTTATTTTGACGGCGATAATCGTTTAGTCCGTTTTTTTGACAGTTCTCGTTGCGAAACTATTCAACCGATAGAATCTACAGAAACTTTACTGCTTGTTAATACTGATGGGCTATGCTTATCAAATACCGGGAAGATTAACGGTGAATTGCTAAATAAGCGTTTTCCACTAACAAACACACTTTGGAAACAAGCTCCAGAGATTAAAAAACACTACTTCAAATTAAATAATTTCATCAGTTATCATACGAAGAATGGTAAACAAAAACCATTGCCAATCGTGATCGAGTTAAAAGATTACGTTTTTAAGTTTGAACCTAATGGACTTGGTACACCTACTGGCTATAAAGAACTAGATTCGCTATTTAAGAATCAAATAGATTTTGCCAGATACTTATGCGGCGGTTGGCTCGAAGAATATACATACTGGCAGTTCAAACCATTTGAAGACCGTGGTCTGATTAAGGACATACGTATGAACGTCAAATTCGACATTGATCTGGGACACCCGAATAGTCCAGAGTATAATGAGCTTGACGTTGTGTTTACCGATGGATATTCACTCTACATTGTAGAATGTAAAGCTGGCGAAGTTGAACTAGAGCAAATCATGAAATGCCAAAATTTAGTTCGTACATATGGAGGAGTTAATGGTCGCGGCATTATCGCCTGCCGTTTCACGCCCGATGATCCCTCGAAATCTAAGAAGATTATCGATGCTCGGTTGACGCTGTGCAGCGAATCCGTCATTCACAGGGATAAGTTTGCCAAGGACATTAACTCTTTGATGAATGCCATTGCGGCACGCACCAGAACCTCAGGAGCTACCAAATGATCCTGTACTTGGTCTGCGACATCTCAGGTAGCATGGAAGAGGATGCCAAGCCTTTTGTCATGCGGACAGCGGTTTTGACTGTTGCCCAGTGGGTGCGCCTTGGGTATGGTCGGGCTGAAATCAGGTTGTGCGCCTGGGGGCCAGAAGCTCGTTGCTTGCCTAACTGGAGCGTAAAGGATGAGTACCCTGCGGAATTTCTTGCTTGCAATGGTACCTCAAATGGCGAAGCCCTGATACAATTGCTTGGTAAAGTACCAGATGGCAAAGTTATGATCTTTTCTGATGGATTTTGGTCCTGCGAGGACGAGAAGAGCTTGGGACGCTGGAGGGGGAACCTCCCGCCAAATGCGCTGCGTATTGTCAAAATTGGAGCGGACGCCAATCCCGACCTAAAGGGAGCTGACGTGTTCACTGCGGAAGAGATGTTTGCTGCACTCGATGGCTTGCTGGAGGGCTCTCCAGCATGATCATTTGGAAGAGCTTTGGCGCGACTGTCCGCGGTCCTGGCCATATTGCCACAGGCAAGCCAAACCAGGACGCGTGGGCCTCATTCCACCGTACTTGGGGCGATGGCGTGGTGGTTTCGGACGGTCTGGGCTCAAAGCCATTCTCCAATTGGGGTAGCCACGCAGCATGCTTTGCCGTGAAATGTGCTGTCCGTGCCTGTTCCAGCCAAACCACGATAGACCTCGATCATCTGTTCGATAGCATCAAAACCCAGTGGCTCTACCACATCGCCCCGCTCGATCCTCACGATTGTGCAGCCACATGCCTGTTCGCGTTCAGGCTCAGAGACGGGGCCATCCAAATTGGTATGCTCGGCGACGGTCTGGCTTCCGCGCTCAAGTCGGATGGTTCTGTCGTATCCTTGGAGGAGGACAAGTCGCAGGGGTTTTCAAACATCACCACTGCGCTCTCTGCAAAGGTTACCGCAAAAGACTGGCGGCACTTGTCGGTTGCGGAAGATGATTTCACTGCTGTCGTTCTCTGCACGGATGGCGTGGCAGACGACTTGGACGACTCCGACGGATTTGTGAAGGGCTTCGCCGAGGAGTATTGTGCCCTAGCCGCACTGAGTGCCAGCAGACGTGCCCGTGGGATACTCGAAAACTGGCCCACTCCAAAACACAGCGACGACAAGACTATAGCCTGCCTTTGCCGTGAGGATGTTCCAGATGCGTGAAACCACTGGACAGCAGCCAACGAAGCCGATCACAGATCAGTATGGCAATCTGCATCACAAAACCGATGAGCTTGCCAGGGGCGGGCAGGGCGTTGTCTTTCGAACCAAGGATACCGACTTGGCGATCAAACAGCCACTCGATGAGTATGAGCAACTAGACCATGACGTCAACCTACAAGACCGATTTCGTGAAATCCGTCGCTTGCCATTGCCTGCTGACATAAAAGTTTCACTGCCCCTAGCCATTCTCGATGACGAGCCCGGTTATGTGATGCGCCTACTGAGTGGGATGAAGCCGTTCGCCTCATTCGATTTGGACGGAAAAACTAAGCTGGAACTGAAAACCGAGAAGCTGCCCAAATGGCTTGAAGCCGTTTCAGACCATGATACGGCATTGCGCCTCCTCCATTACTCTCGGACTGGTTCCACCCGCCGTCGTCTATACGCTCTCTCGAAATGTGCCTCAGTCCTAGCACGCCTCCACAGTGCAGGACTGGTCTATGGCGACATCTCGCCAAACAATGCATTCGTTGGGGATGGCTATCGCAGCGATGTCTGGCTTATTGATGCCGACAACCTGCGATTTGAACTCCAGGGGCACGGCGCTACTGTCTATACGCCAGGCTATGCAGCACCTGAAATAATGCGCGGTACCGATTCATCGCGTCCACGAACGGATTGCTGGGCTTTTGCGGTGATGGCTTTCAATACTTTAGCACTCTGCCACCCGTTCATCGGGAAAAAAGTGTTGCAACCTGAAGATGACGATGGCGGCTGGGATGCTGAACCTTCGCCGGAATGTGTGCCAGCCGATTTGGACGACCGGGCATACGCGGGATACTTTCCTTTCGTTGATGATGAGGATGATGACTCGAACAGAGGTGGCGGTCTGCCTCGCGACATGGTAATGACAGAGGGGCTACGCCGCCTGTTCCAAGAAACTTTCGGAGCAGGGAGAGAAGAGCCGCACCGCCGCCCGACAATGGGCTTCTGGGCACTGGAGCTAGCCAAAGCATTTGACCGATCATTGGAATGCCCAGAATGCAAGATGAGTTACTTTGCCGATGGGAACAAGTCTTGCCCATATTGCGACAATCCACGCCCAGCCCTTGTTCGTGCCATCACCCCGGGCTGGGAGATTCTGATACCAAATGGGGTAGACAACTTCCCACTTCCACATCGAATGTTCTACCCTTTTTCTGTTGAAAAACACGATGATACTGAACATAAAGTAGTATTGGATTATGTAGCCCTAAAGGCATCTCCGGTCAGAGGTGAAGAACCATTCCCAGAAAATCTGCGATTCCTATTCGAGGGGGCACGCACATGAAGTTCCAGGACATCCCCGCAGAGAAGCTGTCAATTCGCGTTAAGCGGACCGATGCAGGTGCCGAGTTAAAAAATGAGATACCCGTTTATAAACTTCGTGCGCATTCATATCGCGATGGAGAATTTGAAGTTGTAACCAAGGACGCTGTTATTCTGGTCAAACCCGTTGTCGCCAGACAAATAGCTACTCTCAACCGCGAACTTGCAAGTGGGTGTGCTATATTGGCTCGTCTTGTGAATCCAGCACACGATGGCAGCATCGAACTTCAAATCGCTTTTTTGGCAGGTGAATGCTTAGATATGAATCACGTTGATATTGCTGTGGATGAATATGCGGAAGAAAAAATCGAAAGAATAGACAAAAGAAAATATAATAGAGATGATTTACACAAAAGACTCCGCGAGCTGTGTTGCTTCATCCAAGATGACGACAGAGAATACTTCTTTCTGACCACTGGATTAGCTATCGATGAGGATCTGAAAGATAATAAGGCTAGTAAAAAGGTAGAAGGTGGAAGGAAAGAAGATCAGGAAGAAGAAGTCTCAGATGATATGGAAATGCAAGGCGTGGGTACTAGATTGAACGCCAATGAGAGTGAAGCAGCATTGCCAGCGAAGCCAGAGCCTACTCTCAAAAATTCATTTTGTATTTCTGGTGATGGCATTCGCTTTGTTGCAACTAATACTATGCTACCAAATGGTAAATTGATATACATTGTCACGCGCCTTCATAAAGGCAATAATGAACCAGACGGTGCCATACGCTTGGCAAAAGGCAAACTGCGATTTGTGGACAGGCACTCAGCTGAAGAAATTGAAGAGCATGTAAAGACACAAATGGCGACCCTGACAAATGACAATAGTAGCTATCTAAAAAGGTGGGAGGATTATGGCGTTTTAGAAGGCGATCAACTAATAAACAAAGCCCGAAAGATTATTGCGTTGCAATATACCGAAATGGATGATGATAGAAACCGAAGATTCTCCGCAACAATTGTGCCGTCTGATAAGGGCAAAGCAGATCCAAAACTGTTCGAAGAGGCTTGCGAGGTGTTGGCAGCGCACACTGGAGAGTATGTCGAAGCGGTTGAATCGTTGCCAGATTATCTATTAGAAAATAAAACTTATGAGCAGCTAAGAGAAGACAAAGAGAGCCTCCGTGGAAACAAGGATTCCTCCTTTAAAGTGATTGAGTTTGATTATGATTCAAAATGTATTATCCTTGACGCAGAAGACAAAGATTTGCCAAGCAAGTCTGGAAGGCTAATATTATCGCTAACTGGGGAAATCACTCAAATCGAAAGACGTCTGAACGCGCGTAGAAGGATTCTTGCTGGTCGTGCAGTCAATCCCCAGCTCGGACTTTTGCTTGAGGAAAAGGGGCAAATTGCAAAGCCAGACCGTCGCCCGCCGAAAATCCAGCCTCTTACTGCATTCGTTCGTGAAAAAGTATTTCCGAAGAATCCGCCTACTCCAAAGCAGCGAGAAGCAATTGAAATCGCCTTGAACACGCCAGACATTGCACTCATCCAGGGTCCCCCAGGCACTGGCAAGACTACAGTCATTGCTGCGATATGCGAGCGTATAAATGAAATGGCGGACAAGCGCAGCGCAAACGCAAAGGGCCAAATACTGCTTACGGGTTTTCAGCACGATGCAGTCGAGAATATGATTGACCGCATAAAACTCAACGGCATACCCATTCCCAAATTCGGACGGCATTCTGGCGCAAAGGAAGACGATCAGGATGTCTTTGAGAAAGAGCTTGACGAACTATGTAATGATATTGCAGGAAAACTTCGTGAAAGAAATCCTCAGTTCAGAGAACTTGATCAAGAGAAGAAAATCAAAGGTTTATGCTTGCAGTATGTTCAGGCACCTACGCGTAACCTAGCTGTGGCTCTCGTGAAGGAAATAGAGGCCCTAGGTGTCCGCGTTTTGGGCACAGAAGTATCTAGGCAGGCCTCGAATCTTGCGAAGCTTCTCTCTCACGAACAAAGCCTCGGCAAAGATGTAGAACAACGACTACATTTTGTTCGCCGTTTGCGGAGTACTCCTCGCAGCTTTTCTGATGATGGGTCAGAGAGGGCTGAGGACGCACTCTTTTATTTGAAAAACGAAAATGCAATTGATGATGGTGATTGCCAGTTGCTGGAGGATGCTAGTCGAAGCTATGGTGCACCTTCAGAATTCTTAATGAATAAATTGACGACATTGAAATCACAGCTACTCGACAAGTTTACTCCGCTTCCAGTATTTCGCGTGGAGAAACAAAATGCGGTGGTTGTTGCCTTGGCGGAGGAGGCTATCAGACGCATAAAGATTGCTGGACGATCTACATTGGACGCAAAGTCCGTTCTCCTGCATGACTTTCTCGCAGATCTAGAAAGTAATGCGCTAGGGATGAGGGATGCCGTCAGGGATTACAGTATTGCGTTTGCCGCCACATGTCAGCAGAGTGCTCGAAAAGACATGCAGAAGGAAAAGGGTCTCAAAGGTGACGATGAGACGAATATCAAATACGAGTATGTCATCGTGGATGAAACAGCCCGTGTTTCCCCACCCGACCTGATGGTAGCGATGTCGCAAGGCAAACGGATCATTTTAGTAGGTGACCACCGCCAACTGCCTCACATTGTAAATGAACTCGTTGCCCGTGAGATGGTTGACGACAACTCTGAAGCTGGATTGTCCGAATCTGATTGGCTGAAAAAATCTATGTTCGAGTACCTTTTTTCCGACAGGCTAAAGACTCTCGAGGAAAACGATGGGGTTCCTCGTCGAGTCACCTTGGACATTCAGTACCGCATGCATCCGGTATTGGGCGACTTTATTAGTCGCAACTTCTATGAGCCTTACGACAAGAATGAGAAGTTCATATCTGGTCGGTCGCCAAGCGATTTCGCGCACAACCTGCCTCGCACCGATGGATTGCCTGCTGTTTGGCTAGATGTTAATGCAATGAGGGGTAGTCACCGACGTGAAGGAACTAGTTTGACTCGTCAAGCTGAAGCAATTGCGATCAAAGAGCAACTGAAAGTCTGGATGGATTCAGACGCTGGTAAAGACCTTACTTATGGGATAATCTCATTT
>Ga0268262_10003969_pt1 | contig 15586 bp, 15 predicted proteins | sample TergutNc150P3_FD_190354 | JGI IMG/M metagenome (GOLD analysis project Ga0268262, IMG submission 190354) | Nasutitermes corniger P3 segment gut microbial community from laboratory colony in Florida, USA - Nc150 P3 (SPAdes) (version 2) | ecosystem: Host-associated > Arthropoda: Insects >... | reverse complement strand
CGCTACAACCTCGGTCTTGAATTCCTTCGTATAAGACCGCCTTTCCTTGTTTTTCTTTGCCATTTTTCCTCTCCTTGCCATTGTATTTTGTGCTTATTCTTATGTAAACTGGATGGGGTTAAGTTCACCGGGCAATCAATGATGGTATTCCGGTCAAAGGTTACTATGAGTGGTGTTTTTGCGATAACTTTGAATGGGCTAGTGGAATAAGCCGTCGTTTCGGTATTGTCCATGTTGATTACAACACGCAGAAGCGGATCCCCAAAGAGAGCGCCCACTGGTACGCAGAACTTATCAGACATAACGGCTTTTAAGAAAAAGAACTATTTAGAGAATTAAGAACATGAAAAATTCCAATAATTCGACAACCTCTTTTAATCACAACTTCCACATAGCGCTGGTTGCGCTTGTAGTACCCATTGCTTTGCAAAATCTCATCTCGGCGGCGGTTAATTCAGTGGATATTATTATGTTAGGTAAAATAAACCAGTCCGCTATGTCCGGCGTATCGCTTGCCGGGCAGATAACCTTCGTCCTGATGCTTTTTTATTTTGGGTTATCCACCGGAGCGGGCATTCTCGCCGCCCAGTATTGGGGAAAAAAAGACATAGCGGCTATACGGCGGGTTCTGAGTATTGCCAGTATGTTTTCAGCCTCTGTATCTTTTGTGTTCTTTATAGCCTCAATCAGTTTTCCGGCTGTTCTTATGCGGATTTTTACCAACGACGCTGAGCTGATTATGTATGGCGAAAAATATCAGCGGATGGTTTCGTTTACCTATCTTGCCATGTGCTTATCGCAAATATATCTAGCAATTGCGAAGAGTACGGAAAAAGTGCGTTTCTGCGCGGTTGTCAGTTCAACGAGCCTGTTAATGAACATAGCCCTTAACGCCGTGAGTATTTTTATTTTGTTTCCCAACGATCCGCAAAAAGCCATTATAGGTGTGGCTATGGCTACCGTCATCGCGCGAATTTTCGAGCTTGTGTGTTGCATTTTACATTCCCTGCGGAATATAAATATTCGTTTTAGCCTGCCGGTACGCGACAATATTCAAAAAGTGCTCTTGTCGGATTATATACGCTACACAAGTCCGGTACTTGCAAATTATATTGTATATGGCGGTGCGTTAGTTGCTACTGTAGTGATCATCGGGCATGTGAGTACGGATATGGTAGCGGCCAATGCTATCGCCGGTGTAGTCAGGAATTTGGCAATCGTGGTATGCGGCGGCATTGGAACTGGCGGAAGCGTCCTTGTAGGGAAGTATCTGGGCTCCGGCGATATGCAATCCGCTAAAAAAGCCGGAAAAAAGATATACCTGTATGCTTTGGTTTTTGGTATGTTAGCGGGAATTGCAATCTTGCTGGCAAGACCGCTGGTCTTCAGCCTCATAGATATAAACGCAATAGCGAAAAACTACCTGAATACAATGCTCAACGTCTGCGTCGTTTACTGTATTGGCAAGTCGGTAAATTCAACTATTATAGGCGGAATATTTTGCGCTGGCGGTGACGCCAAATTTGGTTTCTGGTGCGATGTCATAGTAATGTGGGGTATTATCATACCGCTAGGTTTTCTATGCGCCTTTATATGGAACGCGCCGCCTGGTTTATTGTACTTAGCGTTATGTTCTGATGAATTTATCAAAGCGCCTGTTGCCTTAATCAGATTTCTTAAATACCGTTGGTTAAAGAATATTACAAGGGATTTTGCATAAAGGAGAGCAATTATGACAATTAAAGAAAGAATGGCTTGCTGCCAGTTATTCACGGATCATGATGACCATTACCCCGAAGAAGCGCAAGAACTAGCCCTTGCGCGTCAGCGGGGCAAGACGCTTTGTTATGAGATTAATCGCTTGCATCCAGATGACATCAAGGAGCGCTTTACGCTAATGAAACAGCTTTTCGGCGCAATGGGCGATCATGTATGGATGGAGCCTCCGATTTATATGTCTTACGGCAGCAATACCTGTTTGGGCGATTACATCTATATTAACTTTGGACTTACTGTAGTTGATGATTACAAGGTAACAATTGGTAATTATGTCATGTTCGGCCCCAATGTAACCATCGCTGTAACTAACCACCCTGTACATCCTGACAAGCGCCGCGAAGGCGGAATGTTTGCCCTGCCGGTGGTCATTGAGGACGATGCCTGGATCGGCGGCGGTGCTGTAATCGCGCCCGGCGTTACGGTTGGTAAAGGCAGTGTAATCGGTACTGGCAGCGTAGTAACCAAAGATATTCCCGACAATGTGATTGCCGTAGGAAACCCTTGCAAGGTGTTACGTGAAATATCGGAGCGCGACAGAGAATATTATTACAAGGATATGCGGTTTGACCAAGTTGAATGGTGATGTCGATTTATGAAGATAAAAATGAACTAATAAGTGTCTGTCCACAAAGTCGGTTACTTTGCGGACAGACCTTGTATTTTCTCGCCTAAAGGCTACGAAAATACGATTTTTATGGAATATACTGGAGACAAAAAAGAACCAAAATGGAAAATATATATTAAATGGCACATTATCAAAATCATATTTACCGAAGGAAAAAGTTGGTAAACCTGGCAAATAGGTTACATTTTATACATTACTAGCAAAAAAGCATAAAGCAAAGGCAATATAAAACAAAAATTACTGCGCTTCAAATTAGGTAGGCGTAATTATTTTTTTTGTTTGGTAAATAATGTCTAAAATATTAGACACAAAAAAAATTGATAATGATTAAAAATGTTATGTTCCTGACAAAATATTCGTTTTTTTTTCAAAATGATTAAAAATATTATTTATTTATTTGTTATAAACAGTATATTTATTGAAGAAATCAGCTTTTATAACACTTGGGAATAGGAGATTATATGTACACTAATGAGTTAAGACTTTTTCAAAGGAGCAATGAATCAATTTGGACTGACGAGCATATAAGCAAATCAATGCTGGACGCTCATTTGGACGAAACCCATGACGCCGCGTCCAGAAAGTACGAAAAGAGGATAAATATAGTTAATTGGATAAATAATAATATAAAGCCTAATTCAAAAATAATTGACTTTGGCTGCGGACCCGGATTATACGCCTATGAGTTAGGTAAATTAGGGCATAATGTATTGGGAGTTGATTTTAATAAAGAATCAATAAATTACGCCCAAAAGAATAAAATAATTGAAAATACAGTTCAATATAAATATTGTAATTACCTAATAGATAATATTGAAGGAAAATTTCACGCCGCAATAATAATTTATTGTGATTTTGGCGCATTAACACCCGATGAACAAAAATTATTTCTTGATAAATTGAATAATTTACTTTATGACGATGGTCTTTTATTCTTTGATTTTTTCAGAAAAGAAGCTGTCAAGGATAAAAATGAAAAAAGAAGCTGGTATATTTCGCAGGGTGGAGACTTTTGGAGCAAAGACCCTTATCTTTTCATGGAAGAAAGAAAATATTTTGAAAATGAAAGCGCATTGGGAGACCGTTATTATTTGGTTAATCAAATAAACCATAAAATAAAAGAATTTATTACGTGGGATCAATATTATGATGAACAATCCATAGGTAAATTATTACTCGAAAATGGATTTGAAACACTTGAAATTAAGAATGACTTAATAGCAAATAATGAAGGAACATCATTTATAATGGCAAAAAAGAGGAAATGTTAATGATAAGAGCAAGCAATAAAAAAGACCTTATTGAATTTTCTCAAAAATACTTTCAGGAAATAGTTGATTTAGTTAAAAATTTACCGGAAGAAAAAAAGAATGAAAAATATGTAAATAATGAAATAAATGAACGTGATAGAACGGTTAGCGACGTTATTACTCATTTGCATGAATGGCATAATATGCTTGAAAATTGGTATAAAATAGGTATGAAGGGAAAAATGCCGATAATACCAATGGAAGGATATAATTGGAGGCAATTAACAGAAGTTAATAAAATTATATATGACAAATATAAAGAGACGGATGTAAAAGATGCATTAAAAAAGTTTAAAAATAGCCATAATAAAATTATGAAATTAATTGAAAAACATGATAATAAAGAACTTTTTGAAAGTTTACCATATAAATGGACTGAAAAAACAACTTTAGGAAGATATTTTGACTCTAATATGTCTCACCATTATCAATGGGGAATAAAAACATTAAAAAGGTTAAATAAATTTATCAATAAACAAAAATAAAGAAGGACATTTCTTGAGTATTGAATATATTAATGATTTACAGGTACGGGTAAAACAGCCAATTGATTTAAGTTTTTTAAAACAATTTGGAAATGTCTTCTGGGTACTTGATACACAAAGTTCCGGAAACCTGTGTTTCGGTGTTGAAAATGAAAACGAAAAGTATTTTATAAAATTCGCCGGAGCGAAAACTATAAATGACCATGATTTACCGCCGGAAGATGCAGTTGACAGGCTTAAAGCTGCGAAGTTAAAATATAATGAAATGGCGCATCCGGTATTAACCCGCCTGATTGATTCTATGGAAATCGGCAACGGATATGCTTTAATATTTGAATGGGCTGAAGGTGAAAAAATAGGTTATAATGATTATTATATATCTGATAAATTTTATTCCATCCCAATAATGGAAAAAATAAAAGCATTTGAGGAAATTTTACATTTTCATGCTCATGCGGCAAAATGCGGTTATGTTGCCATTGATTTTAATTGTAATAATGTAATATATGATTATGAAACCGGAAAAGTTAAAATATGTGATATAGATTTTTATGCAAAACAATCTTATATAAATGGCATGGGAAGTAACTTTGGCGTAAAAACTCTTATGTCTCCGGAAGAATACAGATGCGCAGGATTAATAGATGAAATTACAAATGTTTATACTATGGGTGCAACTGCGTTTTTATTATTATCTCATGGTGAACGTTCATTAGAAAAATGGACATTAAATGAAAAATTATTTAGAGTAATTAAAAATGCTGTTAATGATAAACGCAAAGAAAGGCAAAATTCAATAGAACAATTGATCAGTGAATGGAATAATGCTAAAGAATAACAGTAAAAGCAAAAAAAAATAAATTTGATGGCATTTCACTTTTTCGCTTGACTTTGACGCCGCGTCAACCTTTAGCCTTGATATTACGGAGGTTTTTATGGAATTACAGACAATAAGCCGGGTATCAAAGCAGTTCAGAATATCAACCAGAACACTGCGCTATTATGAGCAGATTGGGCTGATTGAATCAAAAATGAAGGAGGATTATTCATACCGGACATACGATGAATGTACAATTTTGCGTTTAAAGCAGATAATTGTCCTGCGGAAACTCAGAATACCCCTAAAATCTATCGCGGAAATTTTGCTGACAGAAAATACGGCAATCGCAATTGAGGTGTTTCAGCAAAGTTTAAGCGAAATTGGGGATGAATTAACCGCATTGACAACGATAAAAAGCGTAATACAGTCCTTTATTGAGCGCCTGAATATAAATAACACAAAACTGCAGCTGCTGGACGATGAAAGCTTATTGGAAATTGTTGATTCCCTGACTGCCTCCAAAATAAACTTTAAGGAGGATAAGACAATGGATGATCTTATCAAGGCAAACGAAAAATTGAACAAGCTGACGGACAGGGATGTACGGATTGTGTATCTGCCGCCGGCAACAGTCGCTTCAATTCGCTCAATGGGCAGTACGCCCGAAACCGAAACAGGGGATATACTTTTCAATTTTATTAAGGAAAGTAAATTACCGAATGTCAAACCTGATTTTCGCCACTACGGTTTCAATATTGCAAAACGCGAACAGCCCGAAAACGGCGATCACGGGTTCGAGCGTTGGGTTACGATTCCTGATAACATGGAGCTCCCTGAAAAATTTGAGAAAAAGCATTTTTCGGGCGGTTTGTATGGGGCGTATATGATACCAATGGGCGCGTTTGATGAATGGAATCGTCTATATGAATGGGCGAACAACCATGAAAAATACGAGATTGCATGGGGTGATCCTGAGTGTATGGAGGAGCATTTGGACGCATTCCATCATTATTTATGGTCTCATGAAGAATGTGATAAAAATATGCAGCTTGATTTACTTATTCCAATAAGGGAACGTAAATAAAAGAAAAATTACTTTACCTGTCAGCTTTACATGAGCTCCGCCGTCTTTTGACGGCTCGAGCTCATAACGCCTGAACGTTTATTGCCATATCATCCAACATGGTTGATAAAATAAACATATTCATATATTATGTTACAAAATAGTAATATTAAATATGGAGACCTATAATAAATGAAACAAGAAAAAGATAATCGAATTAACGTTCGTCATTCAGCCTTGAAACTTCACTTTTTGTTTTTCCTTATTTTCGGCATATTTAACGCTTTTCAAGGGCGGATAATATATCTTTTTATGAAAAATGATATGCTTGAAACACGTTTTCGGCTTTTAGGCATTTCTAATCTGTTATTGATAATAGTATTTACAAGTGTTTTAACAGTTATTGCCGGTTTTCTACATCAATATTTTACAATACGCTATTTAGAAAAACTGGGTGCGGCGGCGCGCAAAATTGCAAAAGGGGATTTTTCAGTTCGTATTGCTCCCAGGCGCAAAGACGGGAAAAAAGATTATTTAGAGTTATTATTTGATGATTTCAATACAATGGCGGAACAGCTCGCATCCGCAAATGAAAAATTAAAGGCTTTATCGGTAACAGATGAATTAACAAAATTGAATAACAGGCGTTCATTTTTAGAACATATAGATTTAATATGGAAACAAAATCAACGCTTAAATCTTCCCGTAACCGTGTTAATGATTGACATTGATTATTTTAAAAAATACAATGATTCTTTAGGGCATTTGGAAGGCGACAAGGCTCTTATTTCTATTGCGGAATGTCTAAAAAATAGCATAAAAAGAGAAACTGATTTTGTGGCAAGATTTGGCGGCGAAGAATTTGTCTGCGTTATACCGTTTATTGAAAAAGATGAAGCGTTGGAATTCGCAAAAACATTGGTAAAAAATGTTGAAGACCTGAAAATACCTCATCCCATGAGTTTACATTCAAAATATGTAACAATCAGCGCGGGAATGGCAAGCGTTATACCGAATAATAATAATTCTCATACACAATTGTTGGATGAAGCGGATAAAGCGTTATATTCGGCAAAAGAAACCGGTAGAAACAGAGTCGTAATGAATTAATTAAAACTTTATTCTGTAATAATAATATTTGAAAAAATTGCAATATTGACAAAATAATTTTAATTTAATATTATTCAATAATAAAATTTAATGAAATACTTAAACCCCATATTACAAGGTTTTTATCCTGACCCCAGTATTTGTCGAGTAGGACAGGATTATTATCTGGTAACAAGTTCTTTTGAATACTTTCCGGGCGTGCCTATTTTTCACAGCAAGGATTTGATTCATTGGGAGCAGATAGGTCACTGTCTTACAAGAGAGTCCCAACTGCCACTAAAAGGTGTCAATCCTTCGGGAGGAATATGGGCGCCGACAATTCGATATCATAAAGGGCTCTTTTATATGACAACTACCAACATTAACGGTCACGGAAATTTTTATGTTACGGCGGAAGACCCATCGGGGGAATGGTCAGAGCCGATATGGCTGTCGATTGGCGGTATTGATCCCTCGTTTACTTTTGACGAAAATAAAGTTTACTATACCGTAAGTCATCCTGACGCTAATGGTTCATGGGGAATCGCACAAGCGGAAATTGATGTTTCAACAGGAAAATTTACAAGCGAATTAAAACAAATTTGGGAAGGATCGGGAGGAAAAAGCCCCGAAGCCCCGCATTTATATAAAATAGGCGATTGGTATTACCTTATGATAGCGGAGGGCGGAACTTTCTTTACTCATATGGTAACAATCGCAAGAAGCAGAACACCGTGGGGACCTTTTGAATCTTGCCCGAAAAATCCGATTCTTACAAATATGCAGTCAAAAAACCCGGAAATTCATTGTACAGGACACGGCGATCTTGTAGAAGACCATTTTGGAAATTGGTGGATTGTTTTTCATGGAATACAAATTGCACAAAAGTATATGACGCATATCGGCAGAGAAACATTACTTTCGCCAGTCGTTTGGGATGAATCGGGTTGGCCGGTGGTAAACAATGGCAAGTGTATTGAACGCAATTCGCAAGCTCCGCTCTTGCCGGGCGTACTCATGAAAACGGAAGCGGAAATCGATCACTTTGATGATGACGCATTAGGGTTTCATTGGAATTATTTAAGAAATCCTTATATCGACGATTATGATTTAAAATATAAAAAAGGATATATGACTCTGTGGGGAAATTCTTATGAGATTCATGATTTAGATTCACCTGCGTTATTATGCCGTCGGCAAAGATATTATGAATGTGAAATAGCCGCTTCCCTTGAATATCAACCTGTTCATGAAAATGAAGAAGCGGGTTTAGTTATATTTATAACCGGCGAATTTTATTATAAATTGGTAAAGAAAAAATTAAATGGACGTTATATATTGTCTTTGGAAAAAAGAGCGGATGATTTTTTTCAAATTGCGGCTCTTTTAGAAGTAAAAGACGAAAAAATATATATAAAAGTAGAAGCGGATAGATTAAAATATCATTTCTATTATGGTTATACGGAAGAAGAAAAAATACTTATCGGCAGCGCATCCACAAGGTTTTTAGCTTGTGAGGTTGTAGGCAGAGGTTTTACAGGAACTTATGTTGGAATATACGCTTCCGGCAAAGGTAAAAAATCCGTTTCTCCCGCTTCTTTTGATTATTTTATTTTGAAACAGATTTAAAACAAAATTATTTTTCATGTATTGTTCTTGACGCAAAAGCATATAAACTGTAAAACAATATATGACACATTTTACCGCAAGGAACGACATTTGTTCTTATTTGGTCCGCTATCATTCATTGGATAATTTTAACATTCTGTCAGGAGAAACGGGAGTTAAAAATATTTTCAAAAAACTTGGTTCTATTCAATATGATCCGTTAAATGTAGTAGGACGTAATCCTTATCTTGTATTGCAATCCAGGATAAAAGGGTTTACTGCGGATATTCTTGATAAACTTTTATACAAAGACAGATACCTTGTTGACGCATGGGATAAGGAAATGTCAATTTACAGGACCGAAGACTGGAAATTCTTTAACAGAGTTAGAATTCATAAAGATGATGAATATAAAAGAATACTTGAAAGGCGCGGCCAAACTGAAGTTTTGACGCATACAAAATATATTTTAAATGAATTTAAAAACCGGAGACAACTTGCGGCAAAGGACATCAATCTTGGTAAATGTAAATCTAACCGCTGGGGGCATAAAAATATATCAGGAGCGGCCCTGGATTATTTATTTTCCATTGGAAAATTGGGTATTTATGAAAAGAAAAATGTTATAAGGATATATGACATAATAGAAAATTTACTTCCCGAAAAAACAATAAACGCAAAAGAACCGTTTAAAAATGACATCGAATTTTATGAATGGTATATTTTAAGAAGAATTGGGAGTATCGGCGTACACTGGCTTAGAAACGGGCTGGGCTGGAACGGATATTTTATTAATGATAGAAAATTAAGAATCGAAATATTTAATAACCTTGAAAAGAAAGGTTTAATCCAAAAAATAACTGTCCCTGAAATAAATGAGGACTTCTATATACGTCAGCAGGATACGAAATTTCTTCAAAAAAAACCTGACTATGATAATTGTGTCCGATTTTTAGCTCCTCTGGATAATATTCTGTGGGACAGGCTGATGGTGTATAAACTTTTTAATTTTCTATACAGCTGGGAAGTGTATCTGCCAAAAGAGAAAAGAAAATACGGCTATTATGTTTTACCGGTATTATATCAGAATAAAATAATTGCGCGAATGGAACCGCAAAAACATGAAGCCGGTAATCCTTTTACTATAAAAAATTGGTGGTGGGAAGCCGGAGTGTCAATAAACGGTAAATTAAAAAGCGCAATAAAAAACGGATTAAATATATTTTGCGAATATTTAAAGGCGGACGGCATTGATAAAAAATCATTGGAAAATATTTACACCTAATTTTTAAATATTGACAAAATCATATATAAAGGTAAAATTATTATAATGGATGATATTAATTATACGGAAATTAACGCAAAAACAATAGACAGTTGGGTTGAAAACGGGTGGTTATACGGTATTCCAATATCACATGAAGATTATGTAAAAGCCGCAAACGGCGATTGGAATGTATTCCTAACTCCCTCAAAACATGTTCCCAAAAATTGGTTTCCGGATTTAAAAAACAAAAAATTACTTGGATTGGCTTGCGGCGGAGGACAGCAAATGCCGATTTTTACAGCTTTGGGCGCTTTTTGTACTGTATTGGATTATTCCGACAGGCAGCTTGCAAGCGAAAAATACGTATCGGAAAGAGAAAACTATAGAATAGATATTGTAAAAGCTGATATGACAAAAGTTTTGCCATTTAATAATGATACATTTGACATAATATTTCATCCTGTCTCAAATTGCTATATTGAAGATGTTAATCACGTTTGGGATGAATGTTATAGAATATTAAAAAAAGGTGGAATATTACTTGCGGGCATGGATAATGGTATAAATTACCTTTTTGATGATTTTGAAAAATCACTTGAAATAGTAAATAAGTTACCATTTAATCCGTTAAAAAACAAGGAACAATTTGAAAAAATAAAGAACAGTAATGACGGGATTCAATTCAGTCATTCAATTGAAGAGCAAATCGGCGGACAATTAAAAGCAGGATTTATTTTAAAAGATTTATATGAAGACTATGATAGTGTAGGTTTATTAAAAGATTATATACCGACATTTATTGCAACAATATCAATAAAATAATGAGGAAAGTATGGAAAACAATGATATTGAAAACTCAATAAAGAATAATGAAATAAAACTTTTGGAAAAAAACATTAGGAATAATAAAAATGAACTGGAAAAATTAATTTCTAAAGATTTTATAGAATATGGATCATCAGGCTTAATATATTCCTATAATGAAACTGTTAACGGTTTATTGAATGAAACGGAAGAAATAATATATAAAATAATCAAAATGAATACAAAAATAATTTCTGAAAATATTATATTGGTATTGTATACTATTGATATAAACAATGTTATTTCAAACAGAAGTTCAATATGGAGAAAAGAGAATAATGAATGGAAAATAATATTTCATCAAGGTACAAGAGCAAAAGGAGATTATTAGGTTATTACGGTAATATTGATAACAGTCGCCGGTTGTCTCGGTAAAACGTTACTGTCGCAGAAATTACTTGAAATAAATAAAAATTATGAAAATGAAGTAAAATGCATATATAAATGATTAAAAATATTATGTCCATGACATAAAAACTTAAATTTTATCAAATTTTTCATGAAAATGAATAAAAATATTATGTATTTTATTTTTACAAACAGTATCATTTATGATTATTAATTGATATTATTTTTGGGAGGAAAAAATGACTATTTATGAGACTATTTGTGATGTCAATGAGAAACTTATAAAAAAAGAATCAATTGAAACAAATTTTAAACAGGATACTATAAATTATATTTTAAATAATATATCCGGTAATGAAAAAATAAATTCGTTCATTAAGCATTTTAAAGACAATAAAAATATGTATCCGCTTTATTTTATTCCGCCATATAATAACGGTAAAAAATTAAGGATTATTTCAGGTTATAAACCAAAAACAATATTACTTTCATCTAATCATTATGAATTAGAAATTTTAAGGATATTAAACCTGTGGTCAAATAAAAATGATATTGTAAAAGATATGACAATGAACACATTAACTCGTTTAGACAAGACTTGTTTTGGGCATTATTGTTCAAAGGGTGAATGTATAGGAGCCAGTGTAACAGCTTTACGTTTTATAAATACTGTTTGTCATGATAAAACAGATTGGGTAAAGGAATTATTAAATCCATTAAGTAAATTATTTATTGACCAAAAGGGGATGGGTATAAAAAATAATTTCCCGTTTTTTTATTTTTGTTTAGTATTATCAGAATTACCGATTGAATTAGCTAAAAAATATATTATTGAAAAACAGGAATTTCTAAAAAAATTGCTGACAAGAGGCAGTTTAATAGGACCAAATGAAAACGACACATATAATATACTAATATTATACATAATCCGTAATACATTATGCAGGATAAATGAATTTAAACATATTGAAAATGAATTAATATATATAAAAGAAAATAGATGTTATTGTAAAGTATAGTATGTTTGTTTTTAGAGGAAAAGATGAAAAATATGATTAAAAATATTATGTACGTATTTTTTTGATGAATAATTAATTTTATGGAGAATTTAAGGAGTTTTTATGTCTGTTAAATCTAGACAATATGAAAACAGCACTCTTTATGGTGACGATTATAACCGTGTTCGAGATTTTTTAATCGAACTTGACAGCCACAACTATCATTATGGTCGTTGGGATTGGATGCTCACGTTTTTTGGAAGCGTATGGGCAGATATTGACAAAATAGGAAAAATTGGTATCTGGGAAGAAAATAGTAAAATTGTTGCCATAGCAACTTATGATACCAAACTTGGTTCTGCTTTTCTATTGGCATTAAAGGGATATGAAAATCTCAAAGAAGAAATGTTTTTTTACGCTAAAACAAATCTTGCAAAAGACGGATATTTCCGTGTACTAATTCTTGACGGTGATTTGGAAATGCAGAATATTGCCGCTCAAAATAATTTTTTCCCAACACAGGATAAAGAATCTGATTCTGTTTATTTCATAGACCTTGCAAAGATTAAGTATACATTGCCTGACAAATTCAAAATAACCAGCCTTGCGGAAGAATTTGATCCATATAAATATGGACAAGTGTGTTGGAAAGAGTTTGACCATGAAATGAATGGAGATGGTCCTTATTATCTTTGTTGGGAAAAACATTCTGAAGAATATAAAAACGAATGGAACAGACCAAATGTTGACCTCAGCTTAAAAGTTTCTGTGGCGGCTCCTAATGGAGATTATGTTTCCCATTGCGGTATGTGGTATGATAAAAAATCAAAAAGCGCATTAGTTGAACCTGTTGCAACTGAACCGGCATATCGAAAAATGGGATTGGGAAAAGCGGCGGTATTGGAAGGAATAAAACGCTGTGGCGAGCTTGGCGCAATAAGGGCTTTTGTCGGTTCTTCACAACAGTTTTACTACAATATTGGTTTTAGACCTTATGCAACATCAACATGGTGGAAGGAAAAGAGGAAATAAATGTTTGAAAAATCAATAAATTTTCTTCTGGAAAATGCCGGAACAATTATTAAGTATCGGCTACATAAAGAATACTTACAAGATTTATCAGAAGCTAATGAAAAAAAACTACTGAAAGAAGTATATAAAACACCTCATTTCCAGCTATTAAAAACTTATATTAAAACTAATGGATATATTGGCATAGGTATGCATAGTTGGGATAAATTTAAAGAAACACCACTGCAAGACGGTGAAACAGCAGCAAGGTTACTTACTTATTATGGTATACCAAAAACAAATCCCATTATTGTAAATTTCATAAAAGCATTAAGAGACGATAAGATATTACAAAAAGAATTTTCTTATTATAAACCTGAAATAGCAAGGTTTGATGATCGTTTTTTAGGTCTTCATAATGGTTCCAGTCTAATGGTATTAATTTATACAATGCAAGCATTACTTGGCTATGGCGATGATTACGATGATGTAAAGGAATTTCAGAATATATCATTAAATGCGTTTAAGAGCGTATTAAATTATTCATCATTCAGTGAAATAACAAAATTTAATAAAAAATTAAAGAAAAAATACAATTATCCATACATTGAAGTTGAAACATATTTCCCATGTTCTTACCATTTGTCAACTTTGGCATATACAAGTAATTGGCGTACAAAAAAGAATATATCTGTAATGGTTGATGCAATTAACCATTTAGGAAAAATAATAAATAAAGAATATAATATGCATGTAAAAATAAGGAATAATTATTATTGCCCGTTGTGGGCATTAACCCGTCCTTTAGAAGCTTTTTCTTTAAAATTATTACCAAATAATTATGCTATGTATAGAAGGGTGCTGACTGAAATAGCTATGCTTGGCGTTGGTGATAAGGTGAGCGTAATTAAAGATTCAATTGATAGTGTAAAAGAAGCATTGTCAAAAGACGGCATTATACACGTTAAATTCAATAGTTCTTACCAAAAACAACGCTATCTTAAAATGTTGGAATATACTACCGCCTATAGTGAAATTGGACTGGAGGAAAATTATAAAAAAGAAACGGCTCTTGAATGTGATTTAACATTTTGGGCTCTACAATTTTTAAGCTATGCGGAAAATATATATAAAAAAACAACCAAACCAAACATATAACAGGAATATCAATAAGAATAATTAAAAATGTTGTGGCCATGACATAAAAACTCATTTTTTTCAAGTTTTTCTTGAAAATGATAAAAAATGTTATGTATGTTCTTTTTGAATTCGGTATATTTTATGAATATTTAAGGGGAAAACTATGGAAAGCATAAAAAGAAGCGACATAAACGAACAATGGGCGCATTCCGGTATTGTTGAAGCCGGAGATTTCGTTTTGACGCAATAGCTTATTGAGGTATTTATTCTAAATAATATTTGTATAGTAATTATAAGTCTCCGTATGGAAGGCTTATAAATAATTTTAAGGAGTCTAAAAATAACAAAATTACAAAACATACGGGTAATTGAAATACCGAAATTCCGCGCAGTTTCATCGGGTTTAAAAACATTTGATGAACTATTTGGTGAAAACGGCTTTAGTAAATGGATAGATGTTGATAATTCTCATTTAATTTTGAAGCAAATCTTTGATGAAGCGGGTTTTTTGTGGCATGAAGGAGACAAGAATATATTTATCCGGGCAATTAAGGATAATGTTACCGAAAAAGATACTGCCCCGTATGAAATTATCGAATTTCCCGGAGGGATGTTTTTAGTTGCCACAGGAGATGAAACTAATAAAGATGACCTCGATGAAACAGTCAGCTGTATGATGGATTGGATAAAAAAAAGTGATGTCTTTGAATACGGCGATTTTCCAAAAAGCGGAATGTGCAATATGCCAAACGCTAACGGTGTTATTGACAAGGCGCTTGGTATTGCCCAACAACAAATATTTCTGCCATTAAAATTCCGTAAATAATAACAAGAATTACTGCATATAAAGGTAGTTAGGCAAAATACCTACAAGGTTATGATGATAAAAAAGGGATTTACAACAAAATATAAAATATGTATAATACAATTATGGAAACAGAACTAATATTATTCGATCTAGATGATACCTTAATGGCCTGGACTTTACCCTAGCCAGTAAACAAAGTTAAGCAACTTTACTTGAATAATATTCATTAGGCGCAAGATAATCAAGTACCGAATGAATCCGTTCGCGGTTATAATAACCCTCGACATAGAAAAATACAGCCTGCCTTACATCATTGGCAGAATATTTTCCGTTAAGTTTTTCCTCCTCTGATTTTAATGTTTTGAAAAACG
>Ga0268262_10003968_pt1 | contig 15591 bp, 9 predicted proteins | sample TergutNc150P3_FD_190354 | JGI IMG/M metagenome (GOLD analysis project Ga0268262, IMG submission 190354) | Nasutitermes corniger P3 segment gut microbial community from laboratory colony in Florida, USA - Nc150 P3 (SPAdes) (version 2) | ecosystem: Host-associated > Arthropoda: Insects > Digestive... | reverse complement strand
TATGTTGTTTATGCTATTAGCAAATGGCATATAGTATTTTATGAAAAGAGGTTAAAGAAAGTGAGAAAAAATACTAATTTTTTTACGCTTAACTTATCTTGAACCTTTGAAAATTATATTTAACTGTGAATCTTACCTGTTTAACAATCCCTGCCACTTGTGATACAGTTTCAGCGCAAAATTATCGGTCATTCCGCATATGTAATCGGCGGCGAGTTGGAGTTTATTGTAGGTAGTTCTCTCCGTAAAATTTTCATAAACGAAGCGATAATTCGACGACATAGTTTCATAAATTCTTTTTGAAATCGGGTTACCGTCTTTGCCTTCCGACAAAACCACGGGAGTTATTTTTTCCAAAATGTAATTTATTACGTTGAACCCTATAACTTCGTTTTCAAGAATCGATTTGTGTGTGAAAATTTTCTTAACCCCTATATCTTTCAGTGCGCTTATCGTATTTGAACAATACGAATTTTGAAGCAAATCCTTATCGTAATTTCCTTCGATAATATCGTCGATGTTTTTGCAATACTCTTCGACAGCCGCGTCAATCATAAAATTTTGCACTCTTATTCTAAAATGCTGCATAGCGAGGTCAAGCCGGTTTTTGTATGAAAGCGAAATGCTGTTGTAATTTGAAACGAATTCGTCTAAAAGGTTAAATTGTGTCTCTTTCTGTGAAAGAAGAACCAAATTTTGCTCCAAAAACTCCTCAAAATCGCTTTTGGAAAGAACGCCTTTTTTGCATGCGTCTTCAATGTCGGCGACGCTGTATGCGATGTCGTCGGCGGCTTCCAAAAGAAAAGTAAGCGGGAACCTGCCGGATAAGCCGAAGGTTTTTTGGATGTCGTGAAAGTCGTTTTCTTCGGAAGAAAAAAAACCGAATTTTTTATGACAAAGCCCTTTGTCTTTTTGATTGCCGTCAAGCGAATTGAACGGGTATTTAACTATGGTCGCAAGAATCGCATGGGTTAAATTCATTCCGTCGCGGTCCCTTACGAAATGAAGGCGTCGCAAAACCCGAAACGTTTGTACGTTGCCGTCGAAAAACAAAAAGTCCGCTTTTTCCTGTTTGCTCAATTTGTTTTCGATATCAGGATTTTTGTTGAACAATTCTTTGAAAAACCAGCGCATGGAATCTTCGCCGAAATGTCCAAACGGCGGATTTCCCAAATCGTGAATAAGTCCGGCGGTCGCCAAAATCGACGGAATAAAGCCGGTTTTTTCTTCGCTCATATATCCCGTTTCTACAAGTTTTTTTTCAACTGAAAGCCCGATGGAACGTCCCAGCGACGACACTTCAAGCGAATGTGTGAGCCGAGTCCGCACGAAATCTCCCTTATCGAGTTGAAAAACCTGCGTTTTGTCCTGCAACCTGCGAAACGCCGACGAAAAAACCACCCGCGTAAAATCGTTTTCAAACGGATTTCTGCAATCGTGAGCCGACGTATGTAACTGCGACTCCCGAAATCTTTTTCCTATTAAAAATTTGTCGAACTTTTTTTCCAAAATTTCTCCATCTCGTTACAGATTTTAATTTCTGCCTTTGCAAACAAAAATACATAATATCGTATGTTTCAGAGATGAAATTTTTACTTTATTGGCTAAATTTAGGAGTGGAGTCGCTTAAATAAGAAAATTTTTTACTTTCTCTTTGACGAACGTTTTATTTCTTTTGCAGACGATATAAAAATATTTGCGCAGGCGAACTTTTGCAGGTCGCGTCCGCCAAGCATGTATTCCCACGATTCTTTTACCGAGTGCTGTGAACCGGACATATGGTTTCGGATGATTTGCTTGTTTGCTTAGAATTATCTTAATCTTACAAAAACGTGCACATTATAAATGGCATATAGTATGTTCCAAAAGAGAAGCAAGAAAATTGAACAAAAAGAAAGTATTCCCTTGCGCTTAACTAAGATTGAACTTGTTTTATGTAGATGTCTTTTTATTTTTGAGAAGATTTTTAAGAAATATTAAAAATAGGATTCTTCACAGATGAACACACGCAAAATTGGCGATAGCGGCGAACAAATAGCCGTCGATTTCCTGCTAAAAAACGGCTTTGAAATTATAGAAAGAAACGTCCGTTTCGGCAAAATAGGAGAAATTGACGTAATAGCCAAAGAAATATCGTCCGCTACCGTCGTTTTTATCGAAGTAAAATATAATCGCGTAAAAAAAAGCGCATTCGGCGCACCCGAATTTAGGTGCAGCGCCAAAAAAATGGCTCAAATCGCCAAACTCGCAAATATATACATATACCAAAAAAACTTACACGGAACTCCTGTGAGAATAGACGCTATCGCAATAGACGCAGACGGAATAAGGCATTACAAAAACATACTTTGCGGGTAATTATTTGAAAATTATAAACAAAAAATTCGACTTTTTTATCGTTATTATCAAAAACGTATCGTTATTTCTAAGGCAAATTTATCTTTGTCTAATATCCTTTTCTCTTTTCCCGTAGTGTTGCGAATCAACTGATAATACACGAGAGCGTCAATGTTTCGCGTAACTCTATAAGTCATCTGCGGAACGACGACTACAAAACTTTCGTCATATTCGTCATCGTCTTCGATTTTGGGATGAAAACGATATTTGGGGTGCGTATAGTTAATAGACAGCGCAAATTCCATATCTCCCACAATTTCTATTATTTGGTCGCGAAATATTTTTATGGTACGTCCGGGTTTTCCGGCGATAGAATACCCCGCCGTCCAATTATTCGTAAAAGTTTGTTTTTGCGTTTCACGAATAGTTGAATCGCGCCAGCGTCCTTCGTCGGGAACAAAGATTAAACGACGCGTACTCGTAGAATCAAAATCCAAATCCAAAGAATATGACAAATCAAGTCCCAATTTTTTAAGACGAAGCGTCGTTCTTATTAACGGCGAAAATCCCCAGCCGATAGTGTTTTTTACATCGATTCTGCTGGACGGAATACCTGTTCTATTATTTTCGCGACGGTACGAATAACCCCAATCCAAACGGAACGTCTGCAAATTTTGTTTTATGAACTCCAACTGCTCCAACGCAGAACTGCTCATTCCTATCTTTATATCGGGAAAAATCGTCGTAGTATCTATCAGGTTTGTATCCGGTCTGACGGTGTAATTGCGCGTCCAGCCGAACGATATGTTGTTAATAGAAAGGTCTATCGGTTTTTGCAGCATAAGAGACGTCGAAGCGCTTATGTTTTGCGTCGTATTTCGCGTGTCGCCGGCGTTTAACTGGATGCCGTCGCCGTAATAGCCGTTGCGGTTTCGCACGCCTCCAAACGCCGCGGCATCGTTCATATTTCCGGTAACGAAATCCCCAAACGAGCGATTAAGTAATCCGAACGAATATAGCAAATAATTCTTTTTCCCGCCCAAAGACGACGATAAATAATCGTTGTCAAGGTAAGAATTTGTAAGCGTCATAGACGTTCTATAACCGAAATTTATGTTTTCAAAGCCGACCGTTTCCATTCCTTTGGAAATATTTAAGAGCGATTTTGAGAATTTTTCGTTTTTCTTGGCGCTTTTGGAAAATTCTTCAAACATTCGCCGAATGTTAAACGTTTGATTAAAACTAAAATTACTTCCTATGTTTGTTTCCATAAACGTCGTATCACGAATTATTTTCATATTTTGCGAATAAGCGGCGCTGGCATCAGACGAAAACGTAAGCCAGCGGGTAATTTCGGGAGTAAACGAAAGACTCACGTTCTGATTGCGTCGATTTTCGCCGAATAGTACGCTGTATTTGCCGAATTGTTCGTCAAAACGCATAACGGCGGAATTTACGAAATTAAAAACGCCGTTTTGGTCCCATATCCGCAGGAATCTGTCGAAATCGCGGTTAACGCCGAGATTGTAATTTATCGTCAGAAAAGGGCTAATCGGCTTGTATGTCATATTAAATCCGTGCGTCATTCCTACTCTTTCGACGGGGGTTTTGTTAAGTGCGTATTGTCCGGTCGTGTCCAAAACGTCGTCGATGGAACGATAATCCTCGCTTTTGTCGTAGTTTGCGTTAAACAAATCAAAAGTCGTGCGTTCAGGCAGTAAATTAAACGACATTTTTTTGTAATTGCGCGGCAGCGACGTACTTTTGGAATCCTTTAATGGCGACCACGAAAGTTTTTCCTGCACTTTTTTGGACGGACTGAAATTATAATCCAATTTTACTCTGTGCTGTTGATTAGTATTCATAGAGCCGTGATATTTTTCAAATCCTTCGCGACTTACTTTACCCATTTCCGATTCAGGAATTTCTCCTTCGCGTGCAAAATAATCGCGTGCGCTTACGCTATAATCAATGCCGATTCTGTCGGCGGTTAATCGCGGAACGACTTTTTGCGACGTTTTGCTTTTTCGATAACCCGTGTATGCGCTTTTTGAAAGTTCGCGAGTTTGATATTTTTCCGATTCCGTCACCTCGCCTCTTTCGTCTGCGCCGGTCATAATTCTTGCGAAATCGCCCGCCATATCGCTTATACCGTCGCTTACGCCGCGGGAATTGTTGAGTTCTATGTCGCTATACGGACGCATCTGCGGTCTTTTTAGCGAAGTCGTTACGTTTCCGCCCAATGGAATATTTACACCCAAGCGGTCGGGAAGAAATTTATCCAATTGCATTTTTGAACTTATACCCGAACTCATATCGGCGTTGCTTTCTTTATATACGTCGTCGGACATACTCCTGAAATCCGCGTCGGTATATTTGAAATCCACGGAATTTTCCATAAAATCAGCCCAATTTAGCCGCATCGACGAGCGCAGCGCCCAGCCGTCGTAATCGCTTATTCCTGTGGCGCGAAATCCGTTTATGCGTACGTCGCCGAAATACGGCTGCGACGAATTATTTTGAACGCCGAACGCTATCCATGATATTTTTGAAAGCGTCGGCGCGACGCGCGAAGCGGAATAAATTCGCAGCGAATCGCCGTATTTGTTTACTATGGCTGTGTCTATAAACGGATTTCGCTCGCCGTGTTTGTTAAACCACGCAAGTTTTAATTTTGTAAGAGTATCCAAATCTATTGAAAATCCTTCGCCGTCCCATCCGACCGCTTTGTCAAGCCGCCTTGTTTTATATTCGTAATAAGAATTATTGCTGCTTCCGAAGCGTAAAACAAACCAATTGTTGTCGGCTTGACTTATTTTGTTTTTCATATCACTAATATCGTGCGCCCAAAACTTTATAGCGCGGTAATTCGATAAATTCATAGATTGCGACTCAAAAAATTCTCTGGCGACTAAAACCGTACTATTTGAAGGCGTGCCACTGTATTCCAAACGGAGAGTATAGTCGGACGACTGTTCGCCGTTTAGCGAATCCAAACGTTTCATACGCGGGGGAAAATAATTGGGAGTGTTTCGGCTGTCCAAAACGCTTGTCAAAACTAATCCGGCAGATATGTCGGATGTCGTATCGACAAATTCTTTCCACATATTGCCGACAAACTGTATGCCTTCAAATTCCAGAGAATCCAATCTTCCCGCCGGATTGCACTGCGGGTCCATTCCGGTCCAAAGAAAGCGCACATGACGGATTTCACGCCAACTCGGTTCGCTTACTTCGCCGTAAATCCGGCTGTCGTTGGATACCGAATCTGGAACAAGTACGATAGGAATACGAATATGCATCCAGCCGGAATTAGGTTCGTTCGCTATTGTCGTTTTGTCGTGAAAAGGCGAATTTGCGATTTCTCTTAAATTTATTGTGTATCTGAAATAATTTCCGCCTTCGCCCGCCGATATTACGATGCCGTTGCCGTCGATGTCCATACGGTCGGATTTGTCGTTGCCTTGCAGACCGTTGGCGTATTTTCTGTTGCTCATATTATCTTTGTCATAAATTTTGTAATTGTCGCGCGACGGGTCGAATTTCCATTCGCCCAAACGTTCGTCGCCGTATCCCATTTCCGTCCATCCGTAATTTTTCGGGTCTCTGAAATTTGGATAATAATATTTCTCGGACTCGTCGTTTTGTATATCCAAACCCAAGTCGTTGCTGGATGAAACGGTTCCCGTACGGTTCTCTATCACTTCGCCGACGCTTTCATCGGGACTTTTACCGTCTATGGAGATTTTTTCGGAGATTCTTCCGAAATCTATCGTAAGCGTTCCGCTGGCGTTCCACTGCTCGTTCGGTTTTCTCGCCCTTATCCAAAATTCAAAATATCTGTCTTCCGTACGGTCCATAGTCGCGCCGGAAAGTCCGTAAGAAATTCCCGCATACGGCTTGACAATCGGCAGGTCTTTATCGTCTTTGATTGCATCGCGTAAAGCGTTGTGTTCGGGATACGCCTGAACGACAAATTTCAATGTGGACTGTTTTTCGTCACGGCTTTGAGTTCCGTAACTTGTTCTGTCAATCGGATAAATTTCCTTTCTAAAAGTTCTGTTATCGCCGGGCGCGGGCGTGTACCAATACCAGTGCCAAGCGGGAGGATAAAAATATGCGCTGTCCGCCATTTTTTTGTCGGGTGCGGCTTTATACCAACTTGCTTGCGAAACGCCCAAAGAAAATATCCGCGCCGAAGTATTGAAATTATCTATTGACGCTTCTCCGTTAGATTTCGCCGAATTTTTGACGGACGAATACGCGGTTTCAATATCGAAACTCGCCGAACTTTGCGCTTCTCTTTCCATAAACGGAAGTAAATTTACCGCCGAAGTCATCCATAGCGGCGCAAAATCCAAATGCATATTTGCGTCGAACAAAAATCTGTTATACGGCTCGGTACCAACCTTTGGCATCATTTTTTTTGTGTCCATCAACTGCCACATAGTTGTTGTGGATAAATACGAATTTCTTCCGACTCCGGGCAGATTAAGTTTCCCGTTAATTCCTATAAATACCTTTTTTTCGAGCATAAAAAACGATTCTTTTTGATAACTGCACTCAATAACGTTGGCGGCGCGGGCTTTGTCAGAAAGCAGCGTTACGCCGCCGAATCCGTAATCGATAGCGTAATCTGTATTTCTTACAAGAGTGTCGGCTCCTATCCAAAGACGCTCCGACCCTTCAACAACCCCAAAATCCAAATTAAATCTTTCGCTTCTTTTTTTACTGCTGGTTTCAATTCTATAAAGCGATTGTACCGTAGGATTGGTATCTTGATACGCTTCGGGATTTGTATTTGCGTCCCCAAGTTCTGGATTCGTAAATACCCAGTTGGGATTTAATGTCGAACCTTGCGGAGTTTGAAACGTCGGAACGTACATATATCCGTTCTCCAAGTCGAATATTTCGGGGTTTTCTTTGTAAATGGTCGAGCCTTCGCCCAAAGCCAAAATATCTGTAAAAAGTTTTCCTGCGCCGTTTCGTTCAGATTTGCTGCCGTCGGTTTGTACTCTGTTGATTTTTATAGCAAAATCCGACGCATCGCTTGTCCCGACGTAATAAACGTTTCTGAGCATCAGATTTGAATTGGTATCTTTCGCGGTCGGACCGTTTTTAAGTATCCACAAATCGCTATAAACCAAACGCCAGGTCGTATCTCTGCCGGGGACCACCACAGGTCGCCTCACCGTTTGAGGATTACCTTTTTTCATCCCATCGACTTCCGAAAGTATTCCTATAACATCGTCGTCGTTCAATCGGTTTTTGAATTGAATTACGCCTTGCCGTCCCGGACTTCTGTCAATAATATAATCGTCTTCAATTTTCAATCTTTCAAACATTTGCGGCGAATCTCCGCCGCCGGCATAAAACGCATCGACTATATCTTTGTTTTGGTCGTCTCTCAACACTTTTCTGAAAACATGAATTTTTCCCGTATTCAATCCTAAATTCGGCACGTCTATTGTCTGTCCAAACGCTTTTTGCCTATACTTTTCGTCAATATAGTAAAATTGATTTTTCGCATATTCCAATTCGGTTATTGAATCGGCTCTTGCCTTACTGAGGTCGATTGTTTTGCGTTGCGTTTCTACGTTTTCAATACTCGCTATGGTGGTCAAATCCAACGGTCCCAATTTTGAGCGGACTTTTACGCCGAATAAATTTTCGTTGCTGCCGGAAGAATATCCGGCAAGTCCTTGACCGGGCATTTGAAAATTTGTTTTTCCGATTTCGACTTCCTGAATGATATCGTCTTCCAATTCGCCCGGAATATCTTCGCGATAATGAATTTTAATCTGGCTCAACTGGTCTTTTGCCTGCGAAAAAAAATCTTCGTCTTTTACGTTTCCTCTCAAATTTATTTCCAAACTTAAAAGCCGTCCGACGCTTCCTTTTACGCTAAAATCGCTTATCGGGTTAAAAATCGGAGTAGGCGCGCCTTTTACCGGGTTTTGTTTTGTACCGGTCACCGTTCTTTCCACTCCGACTTCTAATTTTTGACTTCCCGTTATAGCGAGTTTTGGCGGTTCCTGCCCCAAAATTCTTGTCGCCCATCTGGGCAAATGTGCGGGAACGGCGAAAGTCAGCGCCGATTTCTGCGTATTGTTGTCCGGGCGCGTGTATTTTCCTTTTTCGCGGCATATTTCGTTCCAAAGCGAATATTTTACGTGGTTTTCCATATCGCGAAAATAATCTTCGATTTCTGCGTAGTGAAACTGCCAAATAGGCGTCTGCGTCATTTTGTCTATCCGCGAAAAAGTAACTTTTCTGCTCGCAAAATCCACGTCCAGCGTATCGCGCATCATTACGGGTTTATTTTTATCCAAAATGTCGGCGTGAAATTCCGTAAGCGGAGAACCGCTGTATAAGTCGCTGTACGGATTTCTGTAAGTTCCGCTTCCCAAAATTGTCTGCGCGAATAAAGGTATGACTGCGACAAAAAATGCGGCGCAAATATTTTTTATTTTTAAGAAATAATTTTTATTTTCGTTAAACAAATTATTATCCTCATATTCAGAGATAAGCGGCAAAAATTCGCACGGTTTCGGTACTGAGAAGTGAAAATAATTTTTTTATGCTTGATAATGCAATATTTTGCCAAAAAACAAGAGTTTGCCGCTTGGCAAATAATATTTTATGCCGAAGAAAAGGAAACCCAATGCCTAAACTTTCGATAATAACGGTAAATCTCAACAATAAAAACGGGCTTGTCGATACCGCCGAAAGCGTAATCGCTCAAACTTGGACCGATTACGAATGGATAATAATTGACGGCGGCTCAACGGACGGAAGCGTCGAAGTGATAAAAAAATACGTCGATAAAACCGATAAATTAGTTTATTGGTGCAGCGAACCGGACGGCGGAATTTATCAAGGGATGAACAAAGGAATTGAAAAAGCGGGCGGAGAATACTGCTGGTTTCTAAATTCCGGCGATTACGCTTACAAAAATACAACCCTTGCTGAAATTTTTGCTAATGAATTTGATGAGGATATTGTGTATGGAGACATGGAATTTACACTTCCGGCAAAGTTAATAACTAAACATCCTTATTTAGAAGTAAATTTTTTTGATTTTGTAAAAAATACGAAAAACAAAAATCCTTGCCGTATAGCGAATTGGTGCGGTTGTATGATAATTCCGCATCAAGCGTCGTTCATTAAACGCGAATTGTTAATTCGTTTGGGGCTTTATAACACGAAAAACTATACAATGGCGGCAGATAAAGAGTTTTTAATAAGGTCGATATTTAAGCATAACGCAAAGGTTAAACACGTAAAAAACATTTTTGCAACGTTTGTTTTAGACGGAGCGTCTTCTGCTTTCTCAAATAATAAAACTCAAAGATTACTGCTCGTTGAAGACGGAAGGACGATAATGGAAAATTTTCCGGATTCATATGTTAAACTTTTTGCAAAACAATACATTAGACAAAAATTCGGCTCTTTATGCTTACCGTTTGTCTTGATGAAATATCTGTTTATCAGAATTAAAAAGTTCGGTTTTTCAAAAACTATGGATTATTATATAAAGAGAATTACTTTCAAGAAAAATGACGCAGCCGAAGATATGTGGAGGCAGTATTGAAATCTATATCTAATTTTTTGATAATTACCATTGTTTGTAATGTTGAAAAATTGTTGCATTAGGAGAAAGCAATGAAATTACACAAAAACGTTTACCGCAATAGCGAACTGGTTGGTGTTGACGAATATTACGGCGACATCTCTTACGGCAACAAGTTTAATGCGTTTGACAAATTTTATATCGTGTCGCTTTTTTTTTACTGCTTTTTACTATTTTCGCCGACTCTCTATGCGATAATTCCGCTTTCGGAAAAGATATCGTCAGGACTAAGATTGCTTATAGCCGGAATATTGACGATATATGTATTACATCGTGGAAGTGTTAAAGTAAGTAGAAAAGTGTTTTTTATATCGTTCGCTTTTGTGCTGCTTGCGTTTGTACCGACAATTTATCATCAAACGACGTATCTTCTATTCAAAGAATTTATCAGTTTCTACCTCGTTTATATGTTTTACTTGTTTTATAAAAAAAAATATCTCCAACCTTTGGTCAATATAGCAACGCCTTTTATGTTCGTAATGCTGATACTTTCTATAATTGGCTTCGTTTACGCGTTTCTTGGCTTTCAACCTATAGCGACAGGAACGTTAACAAATGGTAGGATATATTATTTGTACTTAACCACCGGCGCGGTTGACAACGGTATTTTCGGCAACATAATACGCCCGCAAGCTATATATGACGAACCCGGCGGTTTCTCTTTCTTTATTTGTTCGTTGTGTTTTTTGAGGGTTTTCACGAAAAAAAACGATGCCGTTACTTTTCTTCTGATGTTGCTTGGAAATATCACGTTTAGTATGATACATATAATTTTATTTGCGCTTTTTGTTATTCATCTAATTATGAAATACAAAATGAAAAAAATATTTATCGTTTATGCTGCCTTGATTTTCGGTATAACGGTTCTTGCCTATACGTCAATGAAAGAGACGTTGGACGAATTATTGTTTGCAAGGTTCGTGATGAACAAAAACACAGGACATTTTGAAGGTAATAACAGAGCATATTTGCTTGAAAATGTAATTGAACTTGTCAAAAAAGATAATGCTGTACTGATTTGGGGCTTACCGCGGGATGACGACGGGTTGACTATTATGGACAAAGTATGGGGTTATGGTGAAAATCCGTTAGCTCCCGTAGTGAAATTCGGAATATTCATCGCTTGGCTATACTATTTTTATTTGGTATTTTTTGTCTTATGCGGCGTTATTGATAAAAAGAACTTTTTTATGTATTTTTCGATATTTCTGATGCTGTTGCAAAGACCGGAATTTTACAAAGGCGGTCCTACCGCTATATTGTTGATGCTGTTATTTACGAGTTGGAATATAATAAACAAGCGTTTGACGCGAACAAAAAAACATACAAATACTGACAAAAGCGTTATAATGAAAACAAACGACGCGGAATTTATGCAACATCAAGGAGGAGCGATAGTATGAAAAAAGCAATCGCAATCGTCTGTTCGGACATTACACAACTTGGCGGGATAGAAAGAGTTATATGCAATTTTTCTGAAAACCTCGTTAGACTTGGAGAACATCGGGTAATAATAATCAGCATAAACTCAGACGCAGGGGCGCCGTTTTATGATTTGTCTCCTGAAGTGATGATCATACACCTTGACGTTAAAAACTCGTCAAATTTATTAAGTCGCTGTTTTTCATACGTGGGGATGGTCAAAAAAATTACAAAACTCTGCCGTGATAACAGCGTTGACATTATATTAGGAACAGATACCAGATTGAACGTGTTGCTGCTTTTTGTAGGGGGCAGAAAATTGGTAAAGGTTGCATGTGAGCATAACAATTACAATTACGCGACATTTTATACATCGTTAGCTCGCAGGATTTCCCATCCGAAATTCGACGCCGTAGTTCTTTTGACTAAAAAGGACTACGCCAACTACGGCTTTTGTAAAAATGCGACAGTAATTCCAAATTCTATTCCATTCAGCGCGAAACGGCTGTCTGATTTGAAACATAACGTGATTATTTCCGCCGGACGTTTGGAAAAAGTGAAAGGCTTTGATATTTTGATTGAAGCGGTTTCACTAATAAAGAACGAGTGCGATGATTGGGAATTTAGAATTTTTGGAGATGGAGTTGAGAAAGAGAATTTGGTAACATTAATCGGAAAGAAAAATTTGGAGGGAATCGTTAAAATGATGCCTGCTGTTCGTGATATAGAGAATGAATACTGCAATTCGAGTATATATGTGTTGCCGTCAAGACAGGAGTCGTTCGGTTTAGTTCTTTTGGAAGCGAAATCTTGCGGACTGCCTGTAATATCTTTCGACTGTCCAAATGGTCCTGCCGATATTGTTAGGGATGGAGTTGACGGTATATTGGTGGAAAACGGAAATGTGGAAGCGCTTGCACAGGCGATACTAAAATTGATTAAAGACCCGTATATGATAAAAAAATACGGACAGGAAAGCGCAAAAGACATTGAAAGATTTTCGCCGAAATGTATTTTTGAAATGTGGGAAACTCTTTTCAATGAATTGATGAGGAAACGATAATTATGTTTTCAATAATAATTCCGGTATATAATGTTGAGAAATATCTCGATAAATGCTTGCAAAGCGTTATCGGGCAAACGTATAAAGATATTGAAATAATCGTTGTCGATGACGGCAGTACTGATAACTCTGCAAAAATTATTGAAAAATACCGTTTGTTAGACGATAGAGTTAGAGTTTTTACGCAAAAAAATGGCGGACCAAGCGCCGCAAGAAACAACGGATTGAAATTTGCCTCAAAAGAATATATTATGTTTATTGACAGCGATGACTTTATTGAAAAACACACTTGTGAGCGCTTGGCAAAATACGTTGAGAAAGATAAAAGCGACGTATATGTCTTCGGTTTGTATTACGATTACGTCAATAAAATAAATACGGGCGGACAAAATTTGCGGTATGAAAAGTACGAAAATGGGAAAAAATATATGGAAACTGCTCTCAAAGAAGGTAATTTCCGCACATTTCCTCATAGCAAATTATTTAAAAATAGTTTGTTAGGAGGAGAAACGTCTGTTCATAATGAAATAATCCGGTTTGTAGAAGGATTGCTTTATGAAGATATGCTTTTTAACGTTCAAGTTTTGTGCAAAGCGAAATCCGTAACGATTATACCTGAATTTTTTTATCACTATGTTCAGCAAATTGGATGCACAGCGGCATTATACAGAAAAAAAGACCTTGACGTTTTGACTTTTGTTGAAATGTTAAATAACGATTATTACAAAACCGGAAAAATAAACAAATTTATTTATGCCGTTCTTGTTTTTAGATGGGCGTCGTCTTGTTTGATTTACAAGTACATTAAAGAATATTTTTTTAATAAAAAAGCTAAAGAAATAATAAACATGACTATTAAAGATAAAAATTTCGTAGAAGCGATAAACTTATGCGTTGTGGAGAAAGAAATACCGAAACGTGATAAATATTTGGCAAAATTACTCGACATAAATTCGTTTTTATATAAAATTACGATATATTTTTTGATTTTGGGAAGAAGTTTATTCAGGCGTTAAAAGTTTTTTTAGCCGATTCCCTCCGCCGACTTCAACGCCGCTTCGATAGTGTCGTCCATATCAAAGTAGCGATACTGTCCGAGCCGTCCGCCGAAAACTACCTTTGACTGCGATTTTGCAAGTTCGTCGTATTTTTTGAAAAGCGAATCGTTTTTTTCGTCATTCACAGGATAATACGGCTCGTCGCCTTGCTTCCATTCGCTTGGAAATTCTTTGGTAATAATCGTTTTTTCCTGTGTTCCAAACTCAAAATGTTTATGTTCTATAATCCGTGTAAAAGGCGTTTGAGCGTCGGTATAATTAACTACAGCGTTTCCCTGATAATTTGAAATGTCAAGCGTTTCGTTTTCAAATTTAAGCGTACGATATTGTAATTTCCCGAAACGATATTCAAAAAATTCGTCTATCATACCGGTGAAAATAATCTTATCGCAAATTTCGTCAAGTTCGCTTTTGTTTGCAAAATAGTCGCAATTCAGGCGAATTTGGCAATCCGTAAACATTTTTTTTATCATTTCTGTATAACCGCCTATAGGAATGCCTTGATATTTATCGTTGAAATAATTGTTGTCGTAAATATAGCGCACGGGAAGCCGTTTTATAATCGAAGCGGGCAAGTCGTGGCATTTGCGTCCCCATTGCTTTTCTGTATAGCCCTTAATCAGCAGTTCGTAAATGTCTCGACCGACTAACGAAATCGCCTGTTCTTCAAGGTTTTTCGGCTCGTTTTTAATTTCTTTCGCTTGCTCGGCGATACGTTTTTTCGCTTGTTCGGGAGTAATTACGTCGCTCCAAATTTTATTGAAAGTGTTCATATTAAACGGCAGATTGAACAATTTACCGTTAAAATTCGCTATAGGCGAGTTTGTATAGCGGTTAAATTCGGCGAATTGATTTACAAAGTTCCACACTTCTTTATTATCGGTATGAAAAATATGCGCACCGTAAATATGTACGTTTATATCATGCTGTTTTTCCGTGTAAATATTTCCCGCGATGTGTTTGCGTTTATCGACGACTAAACACTTTTTTCCGCGTTTTGTCATTTCGTAAGCGACGACCGCCGAAAACAATCCGGCTCCGATTAAAAGGTAATCGTATTTCATTTATTTCATCCGTCTGTATTTAAGTGCCCCGTTAATTGCCCACGAAAACATATAGAACAAACTTTGCACAAAATTCATTTTGAGAACGTTCCTGTAAATATTGTATTGCGGATAAATCATTTTCTTTTTTGACGCGGTAAGAGAATCGTCCCGCATTCTGTAATCAACCAGAATATCGTCATAACCTACGGCTGTCAATCCTTGTTTCATAATATCAAGCCAATAAACATAGTCGTCCCGCAAGTTTCTCAATTCTTCACGGAAAGCGACTTTTTCTTTTAGTTTTTGCGTATCTAAAATCGCCGCCGATGGAAAAATCGGGTCGTGAAAAAGCAGTTTCTTGAAATCTTTTTTGCCTGTACATTTGTATGGCGGAAGCAAATCTTTTTCGCATTTACTGTCTTTTCTACGGTATCCGCAGAAATAAATCGCTACGCTCTCGTCCTTATTTTCGTCAATATGTTTTTTCATTTTTTCAAGGTAATCTTTGTCCCAAATATCGTCGCTGTCCAAAAACGCAAAATAGCGACCGTTTGCGTTTTCCATAGCAAGATTTCTCGCTCCCGAACTTCCGCGGTTTTTAGGCGACACTATCAATTTTATGCGCGGGTCTTTTTCGCTATATTTTTTAACAACCGCCGCGCCCGCGCCGTTATCGGGAGAACAATCGTCAACGATTATCATTTCCCAATTGTTTTCTGTCTGAGCCGAAACGCTTTCTATTGTCGCCGCGACTAAAGCCGCTCCTTTATACATCGGCGTAATTATCGAAAATAAAGGTTTTTCCATTAGTATTTTCTCTTTCTCAACTGCCGAAATTTTTGAAAAAATTATGAAATCTTCTACAAAAAACTTTGATAAGAATACGATGTATACGAGTGAGGTTGTTCTCCAGAAAGGAGGTGATCCAGCTGCAACTTCCGATACAGCTACCTTGTTACGACTTAGCCCCAATCAACAGATTTGCCTTAGCTGTATTTTCCCTTGCGGTTAAATCCACAGTTTTGGGCACAT
>Ga0268262_10003967_pt1 | contig 15591 bp, 9 predicted proteins | sample TergutNc150P3_FD_190354 | JGI IMG/M metagenome (GOLD analysis project Ga0268262, IMG submission 190354) | Nasutitermes corniger P3 segment gut microbial community from laboratory colony in Florida, USA - Nc150 P3 (SPAdes) (version 2) | ecosystem: Host-associated > Arthropoda: Insects > Digestive... | reverse complement strand
TTCTAACGCAAAATTCTCGCATTTTTCAACATAAATTTCATAAACGCTCATTAATTTTTACCTTGCTTGCATTATATAAAAAAGTATGTATAATGACTATATGTATAAAAAGTATGTAATAATAATTTTTTCGTATATTTTGACGATTTTTATTCCTCAATACGCCTTTTCACAAGTAAAAAACGAGATGATACGCATAAACGGGGGCTCTTTTTTAATGGGAAGCCCCGAAACAGAGATGGGAAGAAACTATGTAGATGAATCTCCTCAGCATAAGGTTACCGTAAGCTCTTTTTACATGGCAAAATACCCTATTACACAGACTGAATACGAAGCGGTAATGGGAGAGAATCCAAGCCATCATGTAGCTCCGGATAATCCTGTGGAAAAGGTAACATGGCTGAATGCCGTTGATTACTGCAATAAACGAAGCGTAAAAGAGGGGCTTACCCCTGTTTACACGGTTGAAGGAAATAAAGTTACATGGAACCGGGCGGCAAACGGATACCGTCTGCCGACGGAAGCCGAATGGGAATACGCCTGCAGAGCCGGAACCCAAACGCCCTTTTATACCGGCGATAAACTTGATGAAGCCGGATGGTACAGAGGCAATACCCGCAATATGGAGACATTAGCGCGTTCTCCTTTTCCCGTAGGTCTTAAAAAACCCAATGCATTTGGTCTTTATGATATGCACGGCAACGTACTCGAATGGTGTTGGGACTTCTTTGCCCCATACACCGCCGGAGAGCAAGTTGACCCTACAGGTCCTGCCACAGGCGACAGGCGGGTCTATCGCGGCGGCTGCTGGGATTTTGAAGAACTAAACTGTCGCAGCGCGTACCGTTTCAGACAGCATGTCAATTTTAAATTCTTTTACAACGGTTTCCGTGTCGCGCGGTCTTTATAAATTTTAATTTAAAAATTCTACCACGAACCACACGAACCAACACGAACGGCTACAAGATATATACTAAAAGTTCGTGGTTTTCGTGTGGTTCGTGGTTAAAAATTCTTAAAAATTAATGTATAATTACTCATGGCGTCAAAGAAGGACAGGATTAGTGAATTAGAAGCTTTGATACAGAAGTATCAGGCGTCCTACTACAACGGGGAGGCGGAAATTTCCGACGGGGAATTTGACCTTCTTTGGGATGAGCTTAAAAATCTTGCTCCGCAAAGCGAAGTATTAAAAAAAGTAGGGTCGGGTCCAGATACCGACGGTTTCCCAAAAGCCCGACATCTTATCCCGATGGGCAGTCAGGATAAGGCGTCAAATCCGCAGGAATTCATTGAATGGGCTGAAAAAATGGGGCTGGAAACAGAAAAAGACGCTTCGTTAACCAAAGAAAAAAACAAGTTAACAAAAACTTTTATAGTTCAGTATAAATTGGACGGCGCGAGCCTTGAATTACAGTACGAAAAAGGCAAACTTGTACGCGCCGTCACAAGAGGCGACGGAATTATAGGGGACGATATTACCGACAACGCGCGGCGTATGAGCGGTGTTGTCCAAAAAATGGACGTTTCATTTACAGGCGGCGTTAGGGGCGAGGTTATTATGACCCACGATGTCTGGAACGGCAAATACCCCACAAAGGCAAATTGCCGTAATGCTGCCAACGGTCTTATGCGCCGCAAAGACGGCGAAGGCTGCGAGGATTTGGAAGTCATTGTTTATGACGCTTCCGCTTCGGACGACGACAAGTTTTTCAAGGACGAATTGCAAAAACTCAAGTGGCTGAAACAGCGCGGTTTCCAAACTACGGAAACAAAGCCTTTTACCACAGTGCGGGAAATAATCGCCTACCGTGAAAAAATTGCCGCCGAAAGGGAAAAACTGCCATTTGACATAGACGGTCTTGTGGTAAAGGACGTAGAGACAGATATGTCCGATCTCCGTAAGGCTCGCCCCGAAAAACAGATTGCCTTTAAATTTGAGTTGGAAACGGCGTTTAGTGTTTTGCGTGAAGTTATTTGGAGCGAGTCGGGGGCGACATACACGCCAATCGGCGTAGTCGATCCTGTGCGCCTTGCCGGAACTACTGTGAAACGGGCGAACCTTAACAACCCCGATATGATCCGCTCTATGGGCTTAAAAATCGGCTCAACCGTATCTGTTGTAAAACGAGGGGAAATAATCCCGAAGATCGAAGGTCTTGCGCCTGTCTCATCAAAAGAAAAAACGCAGGAAATTGAATTTCCCAAAATATGCGGCGTGTGCAATACCGTCCTTGTTGACGCGGGAACACGGCTTTACTGCCCGAACCCAGCCTGTCCAAAGCGTCTTTTGCACAGACTTGAAAAATGGGTGTCGGTACTGGATATCCGCGAATTGGGAGAAAAACTGCTTCGTCAATTATTTGAAAAAAACAGGGTAACGCATATTCATGAATTGTACACATTGACGACAGAGGAGCTTGCCGAATTCGACAGAATGGGAGAACTTTCAGCGGCAAAGGTAATCCGCCACATACAGACAAAACGCGAGCTTTCCCTTGCCGTTTTTACAGCGGGTTTTGACATGGAAGGAGTCGCCGAGACCACAATGGAAAAAATAGCCGCCGCCGGGTTTGACACATTGGAAAAACTTCGTACGGCGTCCGTTGCGGATCTTGCCGCCGTTTACGGTCTTGGAGAAATAACCGCCTCTGTAATTACAGACGGTCTTAAAGAATGCGCCGCCGAAATGGAGGAAGTCTTAAAGAACGGAATTATAACGATAGCCCCGCCGCCTTCGGAAGAATCCCAGCCCATGCGCGGATTGTCTTTCTGTTTTACAGGGGAATTAAAGTCCATGAAAAGGGGAGAGGCGGAGGAGAAAATAAAATCGCTGGGCGCGCAGTCAAAGTCTTCGGTAGTGAAGGGGCTTTCTTACCTTGTTACAAATGACCCGTCTTCAGGCTCCTCAAAGAACAAAAAAGCGCGGGAATTGGGGATAAAAATAATTGATGAAGATGAATTTTTGGCGCTGTTGACTACAGAGCCTAAAAAGCAACCAGTTTTAGAACAGGGTGAGTTGTTTTAAAAATATTTAAAGGAGATATTATGATAGAATGGAAGGAATGGATTGGCTATTTAGCGTCAATTTTAGTTGCAGTCTCAATAACAATAAGCAATAATTTTTATTTTCGTATTCTAAACCTAACAGGATCAGCCTGTTTTGTGGTTTACGGGTTAATTATTCGCAGTTATCCGGTTGCGATAATCAACGCTTATTGCTTTGGTATAAACATTTTTCACTTGATAAAGAACAGAAAAAAAAAGTGAAGTCCGCAGGGCAGTTGACGTTCAATCAGGAAGAACCTGACAGAAGAGTCCCGATTGCGGACTTCATTAATAATTTAATAGAAATACTTAATTCCGTCAAGAATTCTTTTGAATTACTGCGCAAACGAGTCTTGTACCTTGTAATAATTCTCCATCGCCTGGAATTTCTCGCGTACCTTCTGCAAAGCCTCAAGCTCGCGGTTAATCGTCCTAGCGTAGTTCAAAGTGCCGTTTTCTATCCTGAAAGCCTCGTCCTGCCAGAATTGAATCTTTGGTATGTCTATCCACCTGAAACGCCTGTCGTTGGCTTTCTTGTACCATACAAGAGCCTCGTCCCAGTAGTGAAGAGCGGCGCGGTAACAGGTTTCGGCAGTATCAAGGCTGTCAAGGTTTTGATCTTTCCATGGAGCGTTATAAAAAAATGCGTTGCGCTTGTTCCACTTGTTGCCCAGCAGCATGTATTGTTCTATCAGTTTTATGTTTATGTGCATGGAAAAAAGATAGCGGTATTTTTCCCATTGGTTTTCATTTTCGATAAGCGCAAGGGCGTATAACGGATTGGCAAATTCGGCTTTTAACGCCTGTTCAAGCCAGTAGATATTTTCCATAGTGTCGTCGGGGTACTGAATGTAATGAAGATGAAAAAGCCTGTAATACTGTTCCTTGTAGGTGACAAAATACGCGTTTACGGGAATCGCCGCGGCAAGTAAAACGAGGACTGCGCTTATTCTAAAGATCGTTTTCACTATATATTGAATATCGGCATCTCGGAGATTACGCTCCATACCTTATCCGCAACTTCCGTGATGGTTTTTGACGAATCGATCATTTCCACCCTTGCCCCGCTTTTTTTGTAATTATCAACTGCGGATATGTATTTCTGCCGGACATTCTCCTGAAAATCAAGGTATTCGTATATTTCCAAAGAACCGCGTTTACTCATCCTGTTTATGGCAATTTTCGGGTCGATATCAAAGAAAAATGTCAATTCAGGTACTCCAAAACGGGAATTAAGGGCAGCAGGCAGTTCATCGCCGCATTCAATTCCCTGATATACGAGTGAAGACAGCACATATCTGTCGCTTACAACCAATTCACCGTGTTTTGCATGGGTTAAGATGCCGCCATAACCGTTTAAATGCTCGTTTCTGTCGGCGGCAAATAGCATGGCAAGGGTTTGCGGCTTTAAAATAATTTCTTTTTTCAAAGCGGAACGTATAATTTTGCCTATTTGTCCGTTTGTAGGCTCAAAAGTGGGAAAAAATACAGGGTTCTTGCTTCTTTTTAAGCGTTCTGTCAGCATTGATAACTGCGTAGTGGTTCCGCTTCCGTCTCCGCCTTCAAAAACGACAAAATTTGGAATAATTTCCATGAAGTAAGGCTATCATAAAAAGCAAAAAGTGTCACTATACCTAAAAAACCCCTGTTTATCGTTTAAAATTGATACTTTTTGCCGTACAATGTGTTATAATATAGTAATAAATGTCAATATTTATCGAAGAAAACGGGAAAAAGAGGCTTCCCGCTTCGTTTTATGTAAAAATTCTCATTTTTCTGGGGTTAATAGCCCTTTTAACGGTTATTTTTCGTCCTGTACAGCAGGCATTGAACCGTGAAATGTTAAAAATCCGCACCGGCTTTATAGAAAAACTGGAAAATATAACGGGGACAACTATTAGTTATTCTTCAATACGTCCTTCTTTTTTGGGTTCTATCAGAATTAAGAATTTAAATTTTTATAAGGGAGAAGAACCTCTTTTTAAAGTATCGCAGATTAAAATTCATTTTTCATTATGGGAATTATTACTGCGAAAAAAAACATTTGTACATACTGTCGATATTGAAAAACCTGAGATTAATTTAGATACGGAAAAAAACGCCGACTACTTTGAATTTATTTCAACATTAATTAAAGAAAACAAAAATAAGGTTGATAAAGTTGAACCTTTTCAGATAACGGAATTTTTGCCGGTTAACGCAAATTATCAAATACGGCATTTAAACTTTAGTTTAACCGATAAACAAACGGTATATAAATTTCAGGATACGAATCTGAACATAAAAGAAAAAGACGGCGAAATTATGCTGTCCGGGCGGTTCTATTCCGAGTATAAAAAAGCAAATCTTTACGGCAGAACAATAACAGTAAGCGCCGATTCCGGAATCAGCGGAATATGTTCGCCGGGTTTGGATAATATAACGGCGGAATTTTCCGTATATGATTTGATTTGTTTTTCGCAGGATGAAATAAAAAAAACGTCTTCGTTCTTAAAGCCGGTTTCCAACAACAGTACAAAACAAAAAAAACTTTTTAATTTGCATCCTTTTAAAACTTCATTAACCTATAACAACAAGTTAATCAACGTAAAACCAAAAGAAGGAAATGGAGCTAATAATTATTATTTTAACTACAATATTGAGTCCAAAAAATTACAGGGGGGAATAAATCTTGACGACTTTAAACCGGAAAGCATGATAAAATTTTCAGATGAATTAAAAAATGTAAACGATTTGTTCTTAATGCAGGTAACCGGCTATTCTTCTTTTTCTTTTAATAACGGATTTATAGATTACAATGTAAACATAAAAGGCGATAACAAAAAAATATCCTTAAAGAACAACAGTTCTTTTGCGATTGACGCTTACGGAAACGAAAAAGAAATAATCGTAAATGATTTTTATGTTACTTCTGAAAATTCAAAGAATGATATATTCTCGGGAACTTTAGGGCTTTCCGGCGATTTGCAGTTTAAACCGCTAAGATCGCACGGTTCAATATTTTTTAACAACTTCAGTCTGACCGGAAAAGAAACTATGCGCGCCGTTGTGAATATTTCCAGCAAAGATAATAATATTTTAATTTCAGGTGAAAATATTGAAGTCGCTCAAACAGTAATAAAAGAATTATCGATACTTTTGTATCCTATGAATAACGGAATGGAAATAGAAACTTCATGTTTTTTCTCAGGAGACGGAACGGTTTTTATGGATGCCGTTTTTACGGGAGATCCCGAAGAAATAGAAGCCTCTTTAAAAATAAATTCGCTGTCTTTATTTGAATTAACGGAAGTATTTCGTCCGTTTTCTGAAGCTTTAAACGTTCCTTCCGTAAGCAGGGGAATCTTAAAAAAGTCGTCGATAAATACGGAAATTTTCTTTTCTACGGATTTCAAAAAGATTGTGTATAACGCGCCTAATATTGTTTTTAGTTCTGAGGACACGAATATAAGGCTGTCATTATCCGGCACTGACAGGCAAATAATATTAAGCGAAGGAATTTTCTCCAGAAATAAAGACGAGATATTATTCTCGTCGGATATTGATTTTTCAAACACAATGGATTTGGTGTTTTTATTAAACGCAAGCTATAATGAGATGACATGGCATATAGAGGGGCAGGTTTTAGACAGAACGACGGTGATTATAAGGGATCCTAACGGTTTTCACGGTTATGGGAATATAATGGGTAATGGAACCTTTTCAGGCTATATTGAGGGCGATAATTACCCAATATTGTCAAATTCTCAGACAATTTACCTGAATTTTTATTCGTCCCTGCGTTACATTACATCTGATTTCTGGCAGCTTGAATTAACTAAATTTGCGGCGCGTTACGCGAATGCCGCCGACGGCGAGGATTTTATTAAAATTTCCGGTATGGCTGACCAGAACGGAGCCAGATTCAGGGATATATCATACGTTGATAATTCAGGTATGCTTTTGGGAAGCGTGGATTTTTCATGGGACGCGGATTTTTCATATATATATTTTGATTTGGATATAACAGACGGAAACCCGACCGGTGAAAAATATAACGCCGTAGGAATGTTAAAAGACGACAATATTAAAATTGACGCTTCCGTTTCCGATATGCACTTAAACAGATTTATTCGTAAAATCAATCCTATGCTTATAACCGCAGACGCGTCGATTTCGTGGAATTCCATAAAAGACTTTAACGCAAAAATAAAACTTTCTTCATTGCGTACAAGAATAGACAGCCGCGCTATTTACGCCGCCGTTAATGTTAATGTTTCAAATGATGAGTTATCTGTTAATGACTTGGAAATGGATTACTCGGGCGTAAAAGTAAATTTATCCGAATTAAAATTTAATATTGACGAAGGCGTCGCTTTTGCAAGGGCTGAGATTGAGGGAATTTTTAAAGAAAAAAACGTAGAAGGGAATATAAGCATTGACGCGAATTTCGCGGGCGTAGAGTCATGGCTTGATTTAGATCAAATAATTATGGACTTAGACGGAGAATTATCCCTTGATAATTTTTATTTTGGAGATATAAGAGACGAAGATTTTAAACTTGTATTCAGATGTAAAGACGGCGCTGTTTCCGCAAAAGGCGGACATAAAGACATGATAAGGTTAGAGATGGACAGCGACGGAGTCTTTTTTGCCGGTTTCTCGGCTCCGTTTCCGATTAACGGCAATATTGTAGGAACGTTTAAAAAAGGAAATATAGACGCTAGAACAAATAATTTTTTTATAGATATAGTAAGGCTTTTTAATATTTTTTCTCCTCAAAAAGATTTCTTTATTGCAAGCGGCTATATTACGGGAAAAACTCAATTTGTCGGTCCTTTTTGGAATCCCGAATTTCACGGAACTGCAAAAGCGGAAAGCCTTCGTTTTAAGATACCGAATTTTATAACGGAGGATATAAAAGTAGCTCCTTTTGACGTTCTTGCGGAAGGTTATGAAATGACTTTTGGTCCCGTAGATCTTTTATCGGGCGACGGAAACGGCGCGATAAAAGGATGGTTCTTTTTTGAGAATTGGACTCCTGTAAACATCGGTCTTGACATTACAATTCAGCGCGATAATCCGATTCCGTACGGGATTAACATTGGCGGATTTCTTTCAAAGGGAACTGCCGCAGGAACGCTTAACCTTGTTATAGACATACCTGAAAAATTTATGGAAATGAAAGGCGACCTTTTTTCAAACGAATCGGAGTTGGGTCTTAGCATGGAAGATCTCATGGCAAATGCGGAATCGGATCATTCAGCCGAAATTGTTTTTAACTCGGTTGTTAACATGAAAATAACCACCGGCTCTAAGGTGGAATTTATCTGGCCTGTCGTAAGCCCTATTTTAAGAGCGACGCCTGAAATGGGAACCGTTATATATGTTTCTTCAGATACGCAATCCGGTCAATATACATTAGACGGCAATGTAAAAATACGTTCCGGTGAATTGTATTATTTTGACAGGAACTTTTATATCCGTCAGGGAAACCTTGTATTAAAAGAAAATGAAACCAAATTTGATCCCAGAATAAGCGCAAGGGCTGAAATTAAAGACAGATCCGAGTCAGGAACCGTAACAATATCAATGATTATCGATAATCAGTCTTTATTCAGCTTTGAACCCCGTTTTGAGGCGACTCCCGGCATGACACAGCTTGAAATTTATTCACTTTTAGGGCAAAATTTCACTATTGTCCAGGGAGAAGGTAACAGTGAGACGGTAAATCGTATGTTATTGTTATCTTCTACGACGGATCTTGCGACGCAGTTTTTTTTAAACGCGGATTTTATGTCTCAATTAGGATTTATGCGTCAAATTGAAAGACAAGTAAGGAATACTATGAAACTGGATATGTTCAGCGTTAGAACAAAAATTATACAAAATTATATTGTAACGCGCGCTTCCGAGTTAAGTCAGGTCTCAGACCAAAATACTGTTGACAGAACGCGTGTAGGTAACTATCTTGATAACACGAGTGTTTTTGTAGGTAAATACATAAGCAAGGATATGTTCGTACAGAGTATGCTTACATTAAAATATGACGAGAATAGTCCTTTACTTGGAGGATTAACGCCGGAATTGGATTTTGGAATTGAATTGCAGAGTCCTTTTGTAAATATACGTTGGGATTTTTACCCGGATTTTTTCCCGTATCATCCGGAAAACTTGCCTATTGGTAATTCAATTACTCTCATCTGGAGTAAGTCATTTTAGGAGTTTTGATGAAATTTAGAATTTTTGTTTTTTTATTGTTAATAACGTCAATTATAGGTTTTTCTCAGGAAATAGGCGCAGAATCTTCGCAAACGCCTGATGAATGGTATCAGGGAAAACCTATAAAAGATATTGTTTTTAACGGTTTAAAAAACATATCGCAATCTGAAATTGACGCGCTTATGAATCCTTATAAAGGGCGCATTTTTAATGACAGTACATTTCTTGAAATGCAGGGAAAATTATACGCCCTTGAATATTTTGAAAAAATAGAACCCAGCACCCACCGTTACAGTTCTACCGGAAACGAAGTAATTATCAGATTTACCGTAGTTGAAAGACCTGTTATAGGACGGATTAATTTTACTGGAAATTCCGGTCTTAGACGCAATGAACTGCTTGACGTAATAAACATAAAAACAGGCGATATTCATAATCAGGCGAAAATCAGGGTTGCCATTGAGGCGATAAGAACAAAATACATAGAAAAAGGGTATCCTAACGCAACCGTAACTTCTTCCGAATCCGTTGCCAAAAATTCAAGCATAACGCTTGTTTTTCAAATAACGGAGAATGAAAAGATTTCAATATCAAAAATAGAGTTCATAGGCAATACAAGATTTAAAACCAACACGTTAAGAGGACAACTTTCATTAAAAGCAAAATCTCTTTTAAACGACGGCGCTTTTCAGGAAGCGAAACTTATTGCGGACAAAGAAGCTATTACAAAATATTACCGCGACAGAGGATACATAGACGCGATTGTAAAAGACGTTACGCGCACTGTAATTGAAAATGACAAGGACAGTAAAGCCGGGAAAAGCGGTAAAGTAGGGTCTAATTTACTCCTTACTTTTATGATAGATGAAGGCAATGAATTCAGATTCGCCGGCGTAACATTTGAAGGCAATATAATTTTTACAACCGAACAATTAAGCAAACTTGTAACATCCAAAAAAGGCGAGATTGTAAACATGACAAGGTTGGAAACGGATTTACAACGCGTTGCGGATCTTTATTTTGAGAACGGATATATATTCAATTCAATAACAAGAACGCCTGATAAAAATTACCAGACAAACGAAGTTTCATATCACATAACAATAATTGAAAGAAGCAGGGCGTATATAGAGAATATTGTAATAATCGGAAATAGTAAAACCAAAAGCAATGTAATTAGAAGGGAAATTCCTCTGGAACCAGGCGATGTTTTTTCTAAAGTAAAAATAATGGACGCCATGCGTAATCTTTATAACCTCCAGTATTTTTCAATGGTTATTCCCGATACGCTTCCCGGAAGCTCTGAAAACTTAATGGAACTTGTTTTTACCGTAGAAGAACAGCCGACTACCGACGTTCAGCTTGGTATTACGTTCTCAGGTAGCGCCGACCCTGATACGTTCCCGATATCAGGACTTATAAAATGGAATGACCGTAACCTTGCGGGCACCGGAAATGAATTAGGAGCGGAAATAAATTCATCAATTATCGATTCAACGACATTTTCTTTGAGTTATTTGCATAGATGGGCGTTTGGTCTTCCTCTTTCGCTTGGAACGGATCTATCTGGAAGTTACGCAAGAAAATTTGCGACTATGGATAACCAGCCTCCGTTTTTTAACGGTAATGAATCTTATGCTTTCCCCGACGGTTTCTCCTCTTATGATGAATACGATAAAAATTATAAAAATACAACAAGAGATTACATGATGAATTATGAACAATGGTATATATCATTGGGATTATCCACAGGATACCGCTGGAATACCTTCTTAGGTATTTTCGGAATAAGCGGCGGAACGCGGTTTGGTATTATAAAAAATGTATACGACGCCGATTTGTACAGACCTTTTGATCCCGCCCTAAGAGAAGACAATAATACATGGACTCCAAAAAATTCATTTTGGCTTTCGTTCTCGCTTGATCAACGCGATATTTTTTATGACCCTTCAAGAGGCTATTATCTTTATAACAGAACGGGTTTTTACGGTATTCTGGAACGGGAAAGAGAACATTATATGCGTAATGACTCAAAAGCCGAATATTTCCTGACATTGTTTAATTTACCCGTTACTGAAAAATGGAGTTTTAAGAGCGTTCTTGGTTTTCACGTAGGACTTTCAACAATTTTCCAGCAGCCGGGAAGAGAAAAACCTGTAATTGAAGAAGCGAATAAACTTGCCGTAGACGGTATGTTTATAGGCAGGGGATGGAGCAGTGAATATCGTAAAAAAGGATATTTGCTTTTAGACAGTTGGGCGGAATTACGGTTCCCGCTTGTTAATGGGATATTGGCGTTTGACTTTTTCTTTGATTCCGCCGGCGTTGAAACTGAACAGGGCTACTATTTTAGGACAAATTCCAAAGGAGACCCTAACTTTACAATTGAAAATGTCAGGTTCAGCTACGGCGGAGGACTGCGGTTTACATTGCCGCAATTCCCAATCCGTTTAAGTTTGGCTAAGCGATTTAAGATAGTAGACGCCGAGCCGCCAAAGAAAAATTACGAAATTGAATGGCAAAAAGGAGCTATTCCGGGAATAGATATGGATATTGTAATGTCTTTTGTTTTATCATATTAGGAGAGTGGATTATGTTTAAACGAATTGTTCTGTCTTTATTTTTAAGCGCGGTTGTCTTTACTGGAGCGTATAGCCAGCAGATTACACGTTTTGCGTTGGTAGATCTGCCAAAGGTATATACCGCATTTTTCCGCGAATCGGCGGCGGTAAGACAATTTGAGGAAAAAAGCTCCAAGGTTCAGGCTGAAATTGACAAGCTGACGAAAGAAATTCAGGAGCTAAGATCAAGGTATGTCGATGCCGTTCAGTCTAATAATGAATCGGAAGCGCTCAGACTTGAAAATTTAATCTACAGAAGATCTGAATTTTTAAAAGAATATTATCAGACAAAAACAGCGGAGCTTGACGATCAAAGAAGTAAACTAATGCAATCAGGCTCGTTCCTTGATCAAGTATATGATGAAATACGCTATATAGCTGAGAGCGAGGGATACACAGTAGTCTTGAACATGAAGAATAATCCGAGTATTGTCTGGTACAGCCCTTCAGCCGATATTACGGAAAAATTAATTAAGAACTTGCAGACAAGACAGAAAAAATAACGGAACATGGACGAGACTAAAACAAGTCCTATGCTTGAACAGTACAGGCGCATAAAAAAACAACAGGAAGGAAATATTCTTTTTTTCCGTCTTGGTGATTTTTATGAAATGTTCGCGCAAGACGCCGTGGAAGTTTCCGCGTTATTAAATCTTACGCTTACAAGCCGCAACGGGCTTCCAATGTGCGGCGTCCCGTATCATGCCGCAAAATCCTATATCGCGAGATTATTAAAACTCGGAAAAAAAATCGCCATTTGCGAACAGCTTACCGCTCCCGGAAAACAAAAAGTTATCGAGCGCGACGTAGTGGAAATTATAACGCCGGGAACAACAGTAGACGATGATTTTCTTGACAAGGGAAGCTCTAATTACCTTTGCTGTCTTGCTTCCGGCAGAATAGGGCGCGAGCTTTCATTTTCATACATCGATCTTTCAACGGGTGATTTTTTCTCGACAAGCTTCTCAAGCGATGGGATACTTCGCCAAGAACTTGAACGGTTATCCGTAAAAGAATTGCTTATTCAGGAATCGCTTTTAGAGGAACAAAAAGAAATAGCGTCCGCAATTTACGACCGCCCGTCTGTCGTGTTAAACCGCTGGGCGGACTGGTTTTTTGATCCCGCGCAGGCGAAATCAAGGCTTGAAAAACAATTCGGCGTGGCGAATTTAAAAAGTTTCGGCATGGAAGCAAATTCGCCTGAAATAATTTCCGCAGGAGCGCTTTTAGACTACCTTGATTCAACGTCAAAAAGCATACTGAGCCATATAAGAACGATAAAAGTTTACCGCGACAGCGAATATATGGGGATTGACGAGTCAAGTCAGAGAAATCTGGAGCTTTTGTGCAATCAAAGAGACGGAGAACAGCGTTTTTCGCTTTTGGAAGTAATGGATGAAACCAAATCTTCCATGGGACGCAGGCTTTTAAAGCGGCGTATTTTGCACCCGCTTCGCAATGTTGAGAAAATCAACAAACGTTTGGACATGGTGGAAGATTTATACCGCGATCAGGGGCGTTTAAGCAAGTTACGAGATCTATTGGGTAAAACATCAGACCTTGAGCGTCTTTGTTCAAGGCTTGCGATGGACAAGGCGCACGCAAGGGATATGCTTGCCGTTAAAAACGCTATCTTTTGTTTTTTCGCTGTAAAAGAGATTTTAAATACCGAGTTCGAGGGGAGAAAAATCTGTTTTGAGTGCGATGAACAGGAAAGTATAAATAATTTTGACAGCCTCTCACGATTACAGGATTTACTCGAAAAGGGAATAAAAGAAGAGCCTTCGGTATTTCTTAACGAAGGAAACCTTATTAAAGATAATTTTAACAAAGAATTGGACGATTTACGTTCCATGAGGGATAACAGCAGGCAGATTCTTGAACAGTACTTGGAAGAAGAAAAGCAGGAAACAGGCATAACAAGTTTAAAAATACGCTACAACAGGTTAATCGGCTATTTCTTTGAAGTTAAAAAAAACAGCCTTGATAAAGTGCCCAAACATTTTATAAGACGGCAGGGAATGGCGGACGGAGAGCGTTATTCAACGGAGCACCTTGCGGAGCTTGAATCGGAAATTAACGGCGCGGACGACAAAATAATCGACCTTGAAAAAAAGCTCTTTTTTGAAATACGCGAAGAAGCTAAAAAAAGTCTTAATCTTATGTCCGTATGCGCCCGCCGTCTTGCGGAAATTGACGCCGCCCAGTCCCTCGCGAAAGCCGCCTCAATCAGGAATTGGACGCGCCCGCAGTTGGACGAAAGCTCTACTCTTGAAATCTACGAAGGACGCCACCCGGTAGTGGAAGAGCATATCAGCAGGGGCGAATATATACCAAACGATATTTTATTAAACACCGCGCAGCCGGGAATTTCCTTCGCGATGATAACAGGTCCCAATATGGCGGGAAAATCCACATATTTACGATCAGCCGCTCTTATAACAATTATGGCTCAGGCGGGCAGTTTTGTACCCGCTTCACAGGCTCGTATCGGCTTATGCGACCGTATTTATTGCAGAGTCGGCGCTTCCGACAACCTCGCCCGCGGAGAGTCAACCTTTCTTGTCGAAATGAACGAGACCGCTTTTATCCTGAACACCGCGACGGAGAAAAGCCTTGTAATCATGGACGAGGTGGGCAGGGGAACCGGCACTAACGACGGGCTTTCAATCGCGTGGGCTGTAAGCGAGGAACTTTTGAACAGGATAGGGTGCAGAACGCTTTTTGCCACTCATTTTCACGAGCTTTCCCTTTTATCGCACCAGCGTCTCGCAAATTACTCTATGGAAGTTCTGGAGCAGGGGGAAAAAATCGTCTTTTTAAGAAAACTGAAGGATGGTCCGGCAACCGAATCCTACGGACTTTTTGCCGCCATGCTCGCCGGATTGTCGCGTAATGTTCTTGATAGAGCCGGTCAAATTATGAAACTTTTAAAAGAACGCGACGCCGATTTAAGCGATACTTTTGGAGAAAATATTGTTAACCAAAGCAATAATAAGGTTAACAATGACAAGCGGGAATGGCAAAACGAGCAAGACAAATTTAGCATAATGTTACAGGAAATCGATCCCGAAAAGATGACTCCTCTTGAAGCGTTAAACACATTATGCCAATGGAAAAAGCTCCAAAAATCGGGAATTTCATTTATTCCCGAAAAAAAGGCAAAAAAGAAAGCCGACGAGAAGGAAAATGATCCGTCATTGTTTGATTAATCGTATACAATTTTTTGTTATTGTTGTATACTGATGATCCCGGAGGAACAATATGGCAAATCAAGAAATACTGCGTCCGCAGGACAGACCTAATTTAGCAAAATGGATTCCATTGTCATTTCAACATGTTTTTGCCATGTTCGGAGCGACTATTTTAGTCCCTATTTTAACGGGACTGGAACCTTCAGCCGCTCTTTTTACCGCCGGCACAGGCACTTTAATTTTCATTCTTTGCACGGGGGCGAAAGTTCCCGCTTTTCTTGGTTCTTCCTTCGCTTTTATTCCGGCTTTAATCTTAATTGGGCAAAACGCCCAATACGGTCTTCCTTACGCCCTTGGCGGCGCGGTAGCGGCTGGCTTGTTTTACTGTTTAGTCTCGCTTATTATCCGTTTTACCGGAACAAAATGGCTTGATAAGGCGCTTCCGCCCGTTGTTATCGGCTCTGTTATCATTGTAATCGGTATGTGCCTCGCTCCTACAGCGATGGGCATGGCAATGAATGACGGAG
>Ga0268262_10003966_pt1 | contig 15592 bp, 11 predicted proteins | sample TergutNc150P3_FD_190354 | JGI IMG/M metagenome (GOLD analysis project Ga0268262, IMG submission 190354) | Nasutitermes corniger P3 segment gut microbial community from laboratory colony in Florida, USA - Nc150 P3 (SPAdes) (version 2) | ecosystem: Host-associated > Arthropoda: Insects >... | reverse complement strand
CATTATCGCCGGATCAATACGATCCTACTCCTGACAGCATGATTCTGACTATGCTCGCAAGAGATGATGATATAATGCAAATTATTGAGTATGGCATTATTGAGTTAAATATTTATAATAAAGCCGGCGTAAAAATATTAACTAAGGAAAATTTGTTAGGTGCTTCTATGCCTTTTATATACGATGTAAATTATCGCGGCGGCAAAGCAGAAGATTATCCCGGTGAATTGGATTGGACTGGAGGTTATTACTTTCTTATTACTAAATCGAATTTAAAGAAACCTAATGAATCACCATTTTCACACCGCACGACAGAAAGGTTAAATCTAAGAGAAAATGATCATATAAGTTCGCCTGTGATAAGAGTTTTAAGTAAGGGAGAAAGATTAACAGCTCTTCAAGTTGGCGACGTCTATCAATTTAACGATAATTATAATAGTCATTGGATTAAAGTTAAAACGGCAGACGGTCTTGTCGGTTGGTGCGTGTCAAATTATATTGAACCGTATTAATAAATAATATTTACCACGAACTTTTAGCTCAAAGCTTGTTCGTATTGGTTCGTGGTAAAAATCCTTTATCCTAGTATTCTTACCCTATACCCCTCCCCAATACGCTCAAGGCTTTTAATTACGCTCTCCCCCGGTTTTGCCTGCTGTTTTAAATCAATGGTAAACTGATTCATGGAAAAATGGCGGTAAAAGAATAATTGTTTATACATTTTTTCGTTATCTGCATATAAATCTTTTAGTTTTTCCGTGTAGATTTCAAAAATACCGCCTTTATGCATTTCGCTGTAGCCAATTATCCAAACGGGACAGTCAAGCGCGGTATGGAATTCAAAGAGAAGGGAAGCCATGAATCGCTGTGATTCTTCAAGCGCGGCGGCAAGGGAAAGTTTGCCGTTTGCGTTTTCCATGCAGACAAGTTCCCGTAATTCAACGGTACGCGGCGAATGAATGGGGGTTTTGTTTAGTATAATGACATTTTTATCAAAATCTATTTCTAACTGCGGATTGTCAACAAAAAACTTTTTTGCTATTTTTCCCGACGGCCCCACAAGATAACGCCTGTTTTCCGCGGCTTGTTCCCTGCGTCCGGGGTTATCCGCAACCATGATTAATTTTATTTCATCATTAGCCGTAACATCGTCAAGCGCGGAATTATAGACAACCGGAGTCTCAACGGCGTATGACGCGTTTTTTGCCTCTGCCCTTGTGTCCGCAAGCTCCTGTTGCAATTTTTTAAGTTTAGGAAGAGAGCGGGACAGTTCTTCCGTTGTTACGCGAAAACGCTCCCGTACTTTTACGAATTTGTCCCATGCGCCGCGGTTCAAGAAATTTTCTCCGTATCAGATAAATTTTAATTGCCTCTGGAAGCAAGTTCCAGTAATAAATCAATTTCGCCTCTGGAACGGTTCATGGCTTTCGCGATCTCTTCGGTTGTCCAACCCTGGCCTTTCAATCTTAATATATTTTCGCGTTCCTGCGGAGTAATTGTACTGTCGCCCTTTGATGACGGTTTTTTCCCTTCCTTATCCGTTATTCCCTTGGTTAATTTAAGCAGGGACCTTGCGTCCTTATCTAGCGCGATAAGTTCCGTTTCCGTCCGTGCAAGCCACTCGCGCGCCACATTCATGTCTTCAATGCGTTTTTCAATTTGCGCAAGAGATTCGTCAAGAGAGGCTATTTTGTCAACGGCATCGTTTGCTTTATCATTTTGCGACGCAAGAAGATCTATTGATGTCCGAAGAGTGTCAAACTGACCGGTAAGCGATGTGATGGATTTTTCGGCGTTTTTAATAATGGTTTCCGTTTTTTGAAGGGCTTTAAAATTGCGGTCGATGCCTTCGTTAGTCTGTTCAAGCACTTCATTCTTTTTCTCGATACGCTGGTATTTTTCATTCGCTTCCTTGATTGAATCTTCCAATTTGCGTAGCTGAACCTGCATGCCGCTGAGAATATCATCGGAGGACGAAACCTGTTCAAGTTTTTCTTTAACCGATTGGGAAACTTTTATGGCATTGTTAAATTTTTCCTCCATTTGTTCTATGCGCCGTTGTTCGTTAAGGAATCTTGTCATCTTATTATTAACTTCGTCCCCAAGTTGTCTGACGCTTCTTAGCTTGCCTTCAAGTTGCGTAATTTCAGTCTTGTGCTGTTCAAGCCTGCTAAGATCATCGGTCATTTCTTCCATGCTTTTTTCAAGATCCCTTTTAAGGGCGCCTGCTTGATCAATATTTTTTTTCTGATTGTTAAGTTCTTTGCGGATATCATCCAAACCTATGCGGAGCTGAGTGATACGCTCTTCATTCTCAGTTTCGGTTTCCCTGCTGTGATGTTGAAGGTCTTCCAGCTTGGCGTCCATTTCGCGTATTCTCGTATTGTACTGACCTTGCCATTCGTCCATCGCCAGTTTCGCGTTACGCATAGTTTCTTCAAGGTTGGAATATGAGTTTTTTGAATTTTCGGAAATCACTTCAATTTCTTCTTCTAATTCCCTTTGTTTTTGCCTCAAGGTTTCCTGCATTGAAAGTTGATATTGACCAACCTGCGCCTTAACCTCGTTTTCCGCAGATACGCGCATTTCTTCAATATCTTTTTTGACCTGCTCATTAAAGGACAAACGGGTTTCGTCAATAATGTTCATGTCCTTTCTTATGCCTTCTTCAAAAACGGTTTCTTCAGACTTGAGTTTTTCCATGTCCGAGTTAAGGCGCTCGCCCAATGCGGTAATGTCTTTTTTATTTTGGGCAATAATTTTATCTTCAGCAATTTTCCATTCTTTCGCGATTTTATCGCCTGAGTTTACAATGCGGCTCTCAAGACCGGTCTGCCATTTTGTAACTTGTTTGCCGATTTCAACAGCGCGTTTTCCAAGTTCCACGTTAATTTCATTTTCAAACGCCGTAAGTTTTTCCGTCAAATTGTCATGGGACTGTTTCCTTAATAGCTCAAGCGCGTTGTTAGTTTCTTCAATTTCTTTGCGCAGAGCCTGAGTTTGGGCGGTAAACGCGGCCGCCTCGGCATCCCTGCTTGCCGCGGATTCTTTTTCAAAAATGGCAAAATCGTTTTTAACTCTTGATATGGCATCCTGCATGGACAGGCGCAGTTCGCTTTCCAATTTTGCCGCGTCGTCCGCAAGATTTGTAAGCTGTTTAAACGCCTCAGCGTGGCTTTTACCGTAATCCTCAAGCCGTTTTTCGTTAGCTGAAACTATTTTTTGTTCCGCGTCCGCGCAGATGTTTTTCCATGCTTCTACTTGCTTGTTTAGCGCGGTGTTAAGTTCGTCCTTCTGGCTAACAATGGCATTCTCGGATTTTTCCTTATATTCCTTGATAGCCGCTTCCTGTTCGCTCTGATTAATACGGATGGTGGAATTTGTTTTATCTTTAAACTCTTTAAGGGTTGATGTTAATTCGTCCTGTTGCAGTTTAATGGCTGAATCCGAAGTTTCTTTAAGGTTTTTAATGGCGGCAGATAATTCATTGTTCTGCTGTTGAACCGCGGCATTTGAAGTTTCTTTTAGATTTTTAATGGCGGAATATAATTCATTGTTCTGCTGTTGAACTGCGGCGTTTGAAGTTTCTTTAATATTCTTAAGGGAAGTTGTTAATTCATTGTTCTGCTTCTGAATCTCCGCGCTTAAAGTTTCTTTGATGTTTTTAAGAGAGGTTGCCAATTCACTGCTCTGCTTCTGAATCACCGCGTTTGAAGTCTCTTTGAAGTCTTTAAGGGAAATTGCCAATTCATCATTCTGTTTCTGAATTGCGGCGTTTGAAGTTTCTTTGAAGCTTTTAAGAGAGTTTGATAATTCATCACTTTGTTTCTGAATCGCCTCGCTTGAAGTTTCTTTGAGGTCTTTAATGGATGTTAATAATTCATCATGTTGATTTTGAACCGCGGCATTTGAGGTTTCTTTTAAGTCATTGATAACGGTTAATATTTTACTTTGCTCCCTTGTTAAATCGTCATGTTGTTTTTGAAGCGCGGCGCTTGAGGTTTCTTTTAGGTCATCAATAGCGGTTATTATTTCACTTTGCTCTTTTGTTAAATCATCACGCTGTTTTTGAATCACCGCGTTTGTGCTTTCATTAAGATCTTTAATGGCGGCTGATAATTCATCATGTTGTTGTTTAACTGCCGCGCTTGAGGTTTCTTTTAAGCCATCAATAGCGGTTATTATTTCACTTCGCTCTCTTGTTAAATCATCATGCATTTGTTGAATCGTGTCGCTTGATGCTTCTTTTAAGGTGTTAATAGCGGTTGTTATTTCATGTTGTTTCTTTGTAAAATCATTTTGCAGTTGCTGGGTTGCGGAGCTTGTGCTTTCATTAAGATCTTTAATGGCGGCTGATAATTCATTGTGCTGTTGCTGAACTGCGGAGTTTGAGGTTTCCTTTAGATTCTTAAGAATAACTGACAATTCGTTTTGCTGTTGTTGTACGGCGGAGGTTGATGCTTCTTTAAGGTTATTAATGGCGGTTGTTATTTCATCATACTGCGAGTTAATTGCCGTGTCTGAAGTATCCTTTAGGTCTTTAAGGGCGGTTGCCAATTCAGTATGCTGTTGTTGGATGTCGGTGTTTGATGTTTCTCTAAGGATCTTAAGAGCGGATGATATTTCATTGTGCTGTAACTTAATTGCCGTGTCTGAGGTTTCTTTAAGTTCACTAAGCGCGGTTGTTAATTCGTTTTGCTGTTGTTGGACGGCGGATGTTGACTTCTCCTTTAAATCCTTAAGAACGGCAGCAAGTTCATTTTGCTGTTGAATAACGGACGTGTCTGATTTTTCTTTAATATCTTTTAGTATGGATGAAAGTTCTTCCTGTTGCTGTTTAATGGCGGTATCCGATTTGTTTTTAAACTCCCCTAATACGGAATTAATCTCTTCCTGCTGTGTCTTGATGGCGGTACTTGATTTTTCGCGCAGTTCGCCCAATATTGAACCGAGTTCTTCCTGCTGTTGTTTTTGAAGATTTTTTGACTGGGTATGCAATTCGGTAAGGGAAGTGTTAAGACGGGAAATAATTTCGTTTGTTTCCTGTTGTTGCATTTTAACGGCAGAGCCGGATTTTTCTTTTATATCCGTCAGGGCCGCGCTTATATCTTTCTGGTTTTGTTTTATTGCGGTATCCAACTCATCATGTTGTTGTTTTAACGCCGTTTGCGATTTTGTCCTTAAGTCGATGATTGCCTGGTTAAGCTCCGTTTTTGACGTTAATAAATTGGCGTCCAATTCTTTACGCTGTTTTTCGGCGGATTTTTTCAGCTCCATGAAATTTTGTTTCCAGTCATTTTGCTGTTGTAATAGGGACGTATTAATCGTGTCCCTTTCTTTTGTAAGCGCGTTTGTAATTTCTTCCTGCTGACGGGCAAGGGAAGACGTAATATCCTCCTTTTGCTTTTTCGCCATGCTTTCAAGTTCAGTAGAACCTTTAACCCATTCATGATGGAAATTTTTCTGCTTTACGCTTATGTCCGATATTTCGGCGTTACACTTGTCATGGACGCTTTTAAGTCTTTCACCAATCGATCCTTGTTCGGTTTTAAGGGTATCCTGCGTGATTTTTAATTTATCTTCAAAAAAGATTCTAATTTGATTAATCCTATCCATTGCCTGATCGCGTAATTTTAAAAGGGCGGCATCCTCCATTTTATCAGCGCGTTTTCCGGCGTTTTCAAGGGTGTCTTTAAAGACTTTTTTTATTTGTTCAACATCGCGGTTTAGGACGGCTTCCCTTTCGCGTTCCGCCTTATTTATCGCCTCGCGGTGTTCTTCAACTTTTCGTTCCATCGCATGAGCGGCCGCTTCAAAGCTTGAAACGGTCGATTTAACCGATGTTAACATCTCCCGCGTTGATTTTTCCATCGCTTCGGCGTTTTTCTTTTCAAAACGCTCCTCGGTTTTTTCAAGATTCTTTTCCACCGCTTCTAAAGCTTTTTCCACCTGTTCAAATTTTTCTTTTGCTTCGCTTACGCGCTTTCCGGTACTCTCCACGAACATGGATTCGTCTTTTATGCGGTTTAAATTTTCCTGAACCCTGTTCGTCATTCCGAACAATTCGTTAAGGGAAGAATCAAAGGCGCGTATATGTTCTTCTATCCGCTCTATCGCTTCAGATTTTTTGGCGAGCTCGTTTTCGGTAAGCTGGATATTTTTCATTAACTGGGAGGCGGCCTTTTTTTCCACGTCCAGATCGATGCTGTAATTCTTTACCGTCATGCTTTTTTCATCAGCATAAGCGGCAATTTCTTCTTTGCATTTTTCCGTGTATTTTTTCACCTTCTCCAGAGAACGGTTGTTTTTATCCGTAAGCCTGTAGAAGATAAGAGCGCACGTTACAATGCCGAGTGTTATTATATTTCCGATTGTAAATATCATAAGTATTACGCCCCCTCCTGAATAATACCCAATGTAATTAATGTAGCATATAATCGGATAATTGGCGATAGTTACTGAAAGAAAAATCCGGTTTTGGTCCCTTTTTCTTGCGAATTTGCAGGGGAAATATCCTAATCCACGCCGTTTTCATGCCGATATTTGCGGCTCCGGCGACATCGTAGGACACGCTGTTTCCCACATAGAGGATTTTTTCGGGCGGTAGGTTCATTTGGGCGGCTAATTTTTCAAAAGACAGGGGGTGGGGCTTTAACGCGCCTGAGTATTCGGAGCAATGTACCGCGTCCCAAAACCCTGAAAGCCCCAAATACTCAATTTTCTTTTCCGGTGGAAAGTCCGATAAAAGACCCAATTTATAGCCCGCGCTACGAAGGGAGGTAAGCGTCTCCAATACATTACTAAAAAGTTTAACTTTTTTAAAAAGCGGTTCCCATCCCCTGTATATGAAAACATCGATTTTTTCTTTTATTAATTCCGCCGGAGCGTTTAGAAGTTGCGCGGTAATTTCGGCCTGATGTTTGTAAAAATTATCATATTGAACAATTCCATTTTTCTGTTCTATTCTTATTATTTTTCTTACCTTGCTAAAAGCGGCAAGAAAGGGTATTTCTTTAATGGCAATGGGAAGGAGTCTTATATTCAGGCGGTAGTTTGGATACAGGGTTCCGTCAAGATCAAACGCCACGCCTTCAATGTCATTTCGCATTTTGTAAGTATAGCGGTATTTATCATGGATCGAAAGTGGGTGAGATGGGGATTTTTACAAGATTTACATACTGGCGAGGGTAGCGGTTTCGGAAAGCTGTAAATGAAGTCTCCGCCGCGCTCTCAAAAACCACGATTTTAAAAAATCCGTTTTCGTCAAAATATGGGACAAGCGCGGCTACATGGTAATACTGGCGAAGGCTCGGAGTTCCCTTAGGTAAGGAAGGATCGCTTATTTCTTTATTTACGGCGGCAAGATAGAAACAGAACGGTTCGTCAATGGCAAGGGTGTAGAGCAGGGGATGTAGTCCCTCAAAGCCGTATCCGGCTTCCGGCAAAAAGCTCGGGTAGGAGCGGGTGACAAAAGTCCTTTTTTCATTTGCCAGAACATAGGCAAAGTTCTCATTGCGGATTTCAAATTCTTCAATCGCGCGGTGTGAGGGGGTTCTAAGAGTCCCATTCGCCTCCGCCGCAAGATTTCTGATCCAGTCAAGTCCGAAAAAGATGTCTTTTTCTTCTTCCCATTTGGCGGTAAAAGAAGAGCCTCTTTTTCCAAACGGCGCTTTAAGCGGCGGAATAGATAATCTTGCTCCAGTGACTGGGCGCAGAAGCCCGTCTATCAGCCACTTTGTAAAACCTGAGCAGTTAAATCCCTGCAAGTTGGAAGGTTGCGGCTTTAATGTTTCGATGAAAACAAATTTTCCGTTTTCATCAATCGCGCCGTCATCGACAAAACGCAAATTTGAAATGCGCGAGCGTACCTGTGAGATAAATGTTATCGTATCCTTGTAATTGGAAATATCAGGTTCATAATATCTTATTGGAAATTTATTTTCGATCAACCGTAAAATATCGTTTAATGGCATTGTATACAGACGCTCAAACGAAACCGCGACAGGTATGGAATGGGCGATAAAGCCTCCGTATACAACAGCGTCCATAAAGCATTTGTCAGAGGTAAAAGGATGGAATTGAATAAATGTCTGCTGATCGGAACGTAAAAATATTTTTATCTGAGTGCCCGCGCCAGTATCCTTGCGCCGCGTCAGCATCCATGACCCTTGAATCCAACCGGGAAATTGCCCTGTGCCTATGCGGTTTGCAGCGTCCGTCCCACGCGTCAATTCCCGTGATATATGCACCATGAATTCTTCCTTGCCCTCTGAAGTGCGGATTTCCACCTTCTCTCCGCTTTCCAGCGTTTCTTTTCTTGCGTACTGTGACAGTACTCTGGCTGGCGATTCGGTCATCCATGAATCTTTTATTTTTAACCTTATAAGCGAGTCGTCTGATATTTTAGAGACTGGCAGATCCAAACCGCAAACCGGGGAAACATTGAGTAAAACGAGCAAAATAACGAAAAATACAGGCATAGTTACTTCTATTATCGACCTTTTTTGATATATATTATATAGTATAAAAAGGGAGAAATTATGAAGTTATATAGCCGTGGTCAGGTTTTATTTTTTTCGCTTTTAAGCGCCGTTATCGTTCTGCTTTTAGCCGCAGGTTTTGGGCTTATAAAGCCCCTGTTGCCCAAATCAAAGGCTGATTCTGCGGCTTTACAGGAACAGGAAGCTCCGGCTGGTGAGTTTAAACTTTTACAGTCCGAATACAGGATTCTTAACACGGCAGACAATACCCAGTATTCCGACAGCGAGCGTGAAAATATCGATATTTACGAAAAATTGAATTCAGCCGTTGTAAATATAACCACTGAAACTATGGCGATAAACTGGTTTCTTGAGCCTGTTCCGCAGGAAGGCAGTTCCGGTTCCGGTTCCATTATTGACAGGCGAGGTTATGTTCTTACCAATAATCATGTGATACAAAACGCGCATAAGGTTTTTATTAATCTTGCGGACGGTTCCCAGTTTGAGGGGACTGTCATAGGCGTTGACGGCGAGAGTGATCTGGCGGTTTTAAAGTTTGACCCCCCGGCGGGAATGGTATTGCAGACAATTCTCTATGGCGATTCAAAAAGTTTAAAGGTAGGGCAGAAGGTCTTGGCTATAGGCAATCCTTTCGCGCTTGAACGCACTTTAACGGTTGGGATTATTTCAGGTCTTGGACGGCCTATTCAAACGTCCGGGAACAAAATAATCCGCGACATGATTCAAACTGACGCTTCGATTAACCCCGGCAATTCAGGCGGCCCATTACTGGATACTCAGGGCAAGATGGTAGGGATTAACACGATGATCTATTCCCCCTCAGGCGGCTCGGTAGGCATTGGCTTTGCCATTCCCGTTAATACAGCCATGCGCGTAGTGAAAGAACTTATCCAATACGGAAAAGTCCGCCGAGGCTGGATTGACGCGACCGTCGTTCAGCTTTTCCCAAGCCTAGTCCGTTATGCGAAATTACCCGTGGACGCCGGACTTCTTATTTCCCGCACCAGAAAAAGCGGACTCGCGGAAAAAGCCGGCTTACGTCAGGGCAGTGAGCCCGTACAGTACGGACGCAGCGTGATTTATCTTGGCGGTGACATTATCACTTCCGTAAACGGAATAAAAACAAAAACCCTAGCCGATCTTTACGCGTCTTTAGAGGCAAGCAAGCCCGGAGATGTTGTAAAGGTGGAGATAATGCGCGGCGGGCAGACTACTACTTTACAAGTGACATTAGCGGATAGGGAAGAGGTGATGAATTAGTGTGAAATCTTTTAGAATAAACCTAATAAATCAACCCAATCCCAAGTCCGCCGTATCCGCCTATATCCTGATGATAAATAATTCCGCCTCGGATTGAAAAGAAAAGATTTGACGGCGGTGGAAAAATATTGACTTCTATACCGGTGAGGAATCTTGACCTTGCGTTATCTTCAAAATCAAATTCGTATCTCATGCTTAGTCCGCCCGCGATCCAACTGCCGTGGTAAAGAACGCCTGTTGAAAGTAATAATTGCGGTATAAGTCCTTCGGGACCGTGCCAGAATATTATTGGGCAGAAGGCGATGGAAAGATTTGTGAATTCCCAAGAAAGCGGAATGTAAATACCGGCTCCGCGTCCGGGGCTTAGGGGGTATTCGCCATTAATGTTTGTCCATGTATAAGACGCTCCAAGGGAGAAGGCAATCGGAACATTACCGCTGCCGTCTAAGAAATTGTATTTGGCGGAACCTAAAATACCCAAACCTATTAAATCTTCCAACCTCGGAGTAATATTAAAAGAGGTCATCAGTTCAAAACGGTTAACAAGAGACGTTCTCATGCTTATGCCAAATGGGAGAATAAATTTACTTTCATATTCTTGATTTTTTGACGGCACGTTGAAACTTCCCAAAAGAATATTTGCTTTAATTTGATAACTTCCAGCGGGCAGGGTATGAGGCAAGGGGGTGAATGTAAGTCCTGAAATACCGCTCTCGATGGATAATGGAAAAATCATGGCGGAATAACTTATCTCTGTTTTCATTTCTATGGAAAAATGTTTTTTTTCATTTTGATTTAAATCAGACGGAGCGTCCGCTTCTAATAGTGCCGTATAAACGCCTTCAGGATGGGGGATGCCTTGTGAATCTTTGCCGTCCCATTTTACGTTCTGAACCCATGTATCGAACTGTTTAAACTTTTTTTCGTATACTACGGAACCATTCGCGTCCGTTATCGTAAAAGTACCCGTTCCTGGAGAGGATACTTCAAAATTATATTCCGTAACTCCCAAACTTCCCGGATTCATCGGGTTAAATCGTTTTCTGTTTTGAGAAACATTTTCAACCTTAAAGATGGCAGGCTTCATATAAACGTTCAAAATAACCATAGTGTATTCATCAACCAGTACGGTTCTTAGCGAATCATTCCAACCAAAAGCGCGTATTTTTATTGTATTGTAACCTACAGGCAGGTTTAACATAATTTTATTGTCATGAGGTGGGATAATAGGCGTTGAATTATCGTCCCCTATATTCGCGTAAATTTGAGGATTAAAAGTACGCTGTTCCGGGCTGTTTTTTTCCCTGTAAATCGAAAGCATCACTTGTCCGAGTATCGCCTCCATTTTAATCGAAATTATTAAACGGCTTTTACTAAATACATTAATATTAAAAGAACGCTCTATGTAACCGTCTTCGACCAACCTGATTAAATGTATTCCGGGAGTGGGATTATCAATAACGATAGGGGTATAGCCCTGATCCACTCCGTCCATATATACTCTGATTCCCGACGGGTTAGTGTAAATTTCCAGTCCCGCGCCGGGGAATTCCTCAAAAGTGTCCGATAAAATGTCTTTTGTTTCACGGGCTGTAAGAACGCCCGGTAAAAGGAGCAGGAGGAGCAAGGGCATGAATAATAACCGAGACCGGCTCATATTTCTATTCTATCATAAGATAATTAAAAGATTAAAGAGTTGATTTTATTAATCTCTTAATTTTCCGTTCTCCCTGAAACTCCACCATGAGGTCTGTGAAAAAATAATATGGTCAATAAAATGGAGTCCCAGAATTTGCGCCGCCGCTTGAAGACGCTCCGTTATATCATCGTCCTCAGGGGAGCTTGAAAGCTGTCCCGACGGGTGGTTATGCGCAACGCAAAAAGCCGCCGCCCTGTCCTGAATCAAGTCGGCAAATACTTCGCGGGGATGGACGATTGTTTTGTTTACAAGCCCGATGGTAACAATCCGTACCGCAAGCACTTCGTGGGCTCCGTTCAGTGAAAGACTGATAAATCTCTCCTGTTTGCGGTCGGCATAGTGCCGCACAAGGGTGAAAATGTCTATCGGTTTTTTAATCCGCATGGAAAAAGAGCCGTAGCGTCTCCTGCCATACTCCAGCATTGCGGCGATTGCGCATGCCTTGGACAGCCCGATACCCGCTAAACTAGAAATGTCTTTTACGGAAGGAATGTCCTTGCACTGGTCTAAAAATCTGCACAAATCGTTTGCGAGACTTTTTACATTTTTCCCCGAAATGCCGGTTCCTAGCAGAATTGCAAGCAGTTCCTTGTCGGAAAGGGAAGCCGGTCCCTTGATTCTTAGCTTTTCCCTCGGGCGTTCTTCGAGGGGAACGCCTGCAAAAGCCTTTTTTTCATTGTTTTTCTTCATACCCTATATGGGTGCGTATATGCGTGGTGCTTGACCGAAAATTGATTTTTTTTGCAAAATTTTCACACTAAGATCACGAAGGTACAAAGATCACAAAGGGGGAACTTTCGACCTTTGGTCTCGGTTGAGGTTCAAGAGGGGAACCTTCGACCTTCGGTCTCGGTTGAGGTTCAAGAGGGGAAAGAGGAGGAAGAATGGGGATTTATTGTATTTCTCCCGCGCCTCGTAATAAACCGTTTTTTATTTTTGGATAATTGAATGTATTGTTGTTCCTGTCGAATATTTTAAAATCACCACCGTTATCCCACCAAAAGCACTTAATACCTTTTTGTGCGGCTGATTGTACATAAAATTCAACCCATGCGGCCCTTGCAGATTCATTGTTTTTATCAAGAGCGCCAAATTCCCCAATTATGACAGGTATGCCCTTACTTATAAATGAATTGTTAGCTTGATTAATCCGGCTTGTAATAGGCGAAGTGTCCGCTGAACTACTCTTACTCCATGTTTTAACGTTACTTTTTTCATTCAAAGCGAAGTCATACGGCTCATAAGCGTGGTAAGATGCGATAATTTTGTTTTGCGCGGTATCTGCCGGGATTTTTAAGCCGTTCATCGCTGTTGACAAACCGGAGGCGGCATAGGTATTTATTACCAGAAAACGCTTGTTGTTATTTCCACCGCAAGAGCGTACAATTTTTACAAAAACGTTATAGTATTCATTCAGGTTTGCGCGTTCACCGGATGTTCCGCCGTTCCATTCATCTGAACTGCCGCTTGTCCTAGGTTCGTTTAATCCTTCAAAAATGAGTTTTTCATCGTAATTTTGAAAATTACAGGCGATCTGTCCCCATATTTTTCTAAATGCGTTTATTGACGCGGTTAAATCTTTGCCTATAAGTTTAAATACATATCCATCATGGTGGGTGTTAAGCAAAATATACATACCGTTTTCAACCGCGTAATTGACTATTTCGGTAACTCTCGCCATCCAGTCTTCGCGAATGTTATAATCTGAATCGGTGCATTTTGTCCACGAAACGGGAATTCTAATCGCGTTAAAGCCCGCGTCTTTTATTGCCGTGATATTTTCTTTGGTAGTAACAGGGTTTCCCCATGCTGTTTCAAGCTCAGAAACAGGCAGATTTGAACCAAACTTAACCGCATCAAGCGTGTTGCCTAAATTCCAGCCTACTTTAATATCTGCCACTAATTTCGTAGCAGTAATGTCAGTGAATGGCTTAGGCGTGAGTGGTCCTTGAGGAGCGGGGGGAGTTGGCAAAACAGTCGTATAATCGTAATCATCATTAAAAGCGTTACTATCGTCGCAAGTTGTGATTGAAAATCCTATAATAGCGGCAATAGCGATAATGCCTAATAATTTAAATAATTTTTTCATAAGCACCTCCTTAATTCAAAAAAGCGTTATCAATATTTAGCCTATTAAAAATATTTTATCATATTATTAAAAAATATCAAGTTGGTATGTTCATAATTATCGCAGTATTCCAAGATATTGGTTCAGATCGGCGCATCGTTAAAATCAACAATCGCGTAATCCGCCGAGGCTTTTATTTGCTCCCAATCGCTTTCCGACGCTTTGTCATATACCGCGCAGACGCTAAAACCCGCGCTTTTTGCGCTTTTTACCGCCGCGAGTATGTCTTCAAATACAAGGCAGTCCTGTGGGGGTACGCCTATTTTTTGGGCGGTCAGCAGAAAAACATCGGGGCGTGTTTTTCCATACCCCGCTTCATCTGTTCTGCAAACGAGGTCAAAAAAATTATCAATACCGTTGTTGCGCAGTACGGGAGCGCATAATTCGGCGGACAGGCTGGTTGCGATTGCCAATTTTGCCTCACGTTCCCTAAGCGTTATGAGATACTCTTTCGCATGGGGTTTCATCTTCACCATGTGACCGTAGGCGTATGCCGCCATCTCGTTCCATTCGCGCATCAAGTCTTCAACGCCCTCCGATAAAGAAAAACGTTTAACCGTATAGGCGGCGGCTTCATAAAAAGTCATTGAAGAAATCGCGTCCATATAATCGCGTGGGACGGCAATTCCACGCTTTGCAAGGAAATCAGTATCAACTTTATTCCATACGCCCATTGAATCAAGAAGCGTTCCGTCAAGATCAAAAATATACGCTTTATACGCCTTCATTTTTTTCCAATTGTATTTTTAATTAACGCTGTTAATTCACGCGCCGCCTCGCTTGCGTCCTTTTGGGAAACAATGGCTGAAACAACGGCTATTCCGTCAATTCCAGTACCCGCAAATAACGGTATGTTGGTTTTGTTAATGCCGCCGATTGCCACAAGCGGAAGTTTGACTTCCTCGCGTATACGCCGCAATTCGTCCATGCTTGTACTGTCCGCGTCTTTTTTTGTATCGGTCGTAAACATCGCGCCCACCCCAAGATAATCAACGTCCTTTTCGGCGGCTGCGGCAAGGGCTTCTGCTAAATTGCTTGCCGAAACGCCGATAATTTTATTTTTTCCCATTATACGCCGCGCTTCTTTATACGGCAAATCTTTCTGCCCAATATGCAAGCCGTCTGCGTTTACAGCTAACGCAATGTCGGCGCGGTCGTTTATAATCAGCGGTACGCCGTATTTTTTTGTAATTTTTCGCGTCCGCTTGGCGATCTCATAAAACTCACGCGAGGATGCGGTTTTTTCCCTGATTTGCACTACGGTAGTGCCGCCGCGAACCGCCTGCTCCACACATTCTTCAACGCTTTTGGCGTACATAAGATCCCTGTTCGTTACCAGATACAGGCTATAGTCAATTTTATTCTTCATGGTATTTAGCCCTCTTTTCAAATAACGCCTCGTCCATGCGGCTTACCGCGTCATGAAGCGTGATGCGGAAACTTCCATTACCGCGCCGCCCTGAGTTTTCATAAGCCAATTCACCTGCGATACCCATGCACAACATGGCGGTTGCGGCAGCGGCAAGCGGTTCCTGTGGTGCGGCCCCGCAAAAAGAGCCGATGAGGGACGAGCACATACAGCCCGTTCCTGTTAAGTTCCCTAACATGGGATGTCCGTTTTCCGCAAAGATTGTTTTTTTGCCGTCTGAAATAATATCGACTGCTCCGCTTATCACCACAACGCAACCAAGTTTTTGCGCCAACGCTTTTGCGGTAAGACCCGCGTTTTCCGCCGTGGCAATGTCGTTATCTGAAGCGTCCACTCCCTTGGTTTGGGAACTGATACCGGCGATAAATTTAATCTCGGAGATATTTCCCCTGATTACGCTTAACTTTACTTCGCGTATCAAATTTGCCGCCGTTTCGTTGCGCAATTTTGACGCCCCCGCGCCTACCGGATCAAAAATAACAGGGATTCCCTTCGCGTTAGCTGAAATACCGGCGGCAATCATTGACGGAATGGTACGCTCGTTGAGCGTCCCCATGTTAAGAACGACCGCCCCA
>Ga0268262_10003965_pt1 | contig 15595 bp, 16 predicted proteins | sample TergutNc150P3_FD_190354 | JGI IMG/M metagenome (GOLD analysis project Ga0268262, IMG submission 190354) | Nasutitermes corniger P3 segment gut microbial community from laboratory colony in Florida, USA - Nc150 P3 (SPAdes) (version 2) | ecosystem: Host-associated > Arthropoda: Insects >... | reverse complement strand
AGAAGCTTGTCGCGTTTATGAAGGAGTTTGAGGGTAAGAACGGGTAAAACACTGTCTGAATTAGGATTTTAGGATTTCTAAAACAGATTATATGATTAAAAAGATCGTGTTCGATCTGGCGTCAGGTCACTTCGACTTCGCTCAGTGACCTTTCGGGGGTGTGTTAGTTGGCTGAGCGAAGTCGAAGCCTGTTTTTATTAACCTAATAAAAGGAGCAACAACCGCTATGTATAAAATCCAAACTCTGAACAAGATCAGCCCCATCGGCCTCGACCTCTTCCCACGCGATAACTATGAAATCGCCTCGGAGATCGTCAACCCCGACGCCGTTGTTTTGCGCAGTTTCACGATGCACGAGATGGAGATCCCAAAAACGGTCAAGTCCGTAGCCCGCGCCGGGGCGGGGGTCAACAATATACCCATCGACAAGTGCACCGCTCAGGGGATAGTGGTCTTCAACACTCCGGGGGCGAACGCAAACGGCGTAAAAGAGCTGGTCTTGGCCGGGCTGCTGCTCTCCTCCCGCCGCCTTGTGCCCGGCATAGAGTGGGCTAAAACCCTGATCGGCAAGGGCGACGAGGTCGGGAAGCTGGTCGAAAAGGGCAAGAGCGAGTTCGCCGGGCCCGAAATCAAGGGCAAGCGTCTCGGCGTAATCGGCCTCGGCGCCATCGGCGTCATGGTGGCCAACGACGCGGCGGCGCTCGGCATGGAGGTCATGGGGTACGACCCGTTCATCTCCGTGGACGCCGCGTGGCGGCTCGACCACAGCGTCATGCAGGCTAAGAGCCAAGAGGCGCTGATCGCCGAGAGCGACTACATAACCGTGCACGTGCCGCTCACCGACAAGACCAAGGGGATGTTCAACAAGGAGCGCTTCGCCACTATGAAGAAGGGCGCGCGCCTGCTCAACTTCTCCCGCGGCGACCTGGTCAACAACGACGATTTAGCCGCCGCCTTAGCCGACGGCAGGGTGGGCGCCTACGTCACCGACTTCCCCACGGACGCGCTGCTGAAATTAGACAACGTGATCGCCTTCCCGCACCTCGGCGCCTCCACGCCGGAGGCGGAGGACAACTGCGCGATGATGGCCGTGCTCCAAACGCGGGGTTTCTTGGAGAGGGGGAACATAAAGAACTCGGTGAACTTCCCGGAGTGCGAACTGGACTTCCGCGCCAAGGCGCGATTGGTCATAGCCAACAAAAACGTCCCGAACATGGTGGGTCAGATAACCGGCGTGCTGGCGGCGGAGAAGATCAACATCGCCGACATGATCAACAAGCACAAGGGGGAGCTGGCGTACAACATAATAGACGTGGACGGCGAGCTGCCGGACGGCGCTGTGGATAAGATCCGGGCCATCGAGGGCGTCATTATGGCGCGGGTAATCACACGGTAAGGGGGCACGCAAAAAGAGTGTAACGCTATGCGTCCGTCGGCGGTCTAATACTTTTAGGGCGTGAGGCGCTGGGATGCCGTCGCAGTATTATTGTAAAAAAAGTTGGAAAATACCGCGCCAAAATACTATAATATTATGGGTGCGGGCATAAAAGCGTAACGTTTTTGCTGTATTCACATACTCTAAAGGAGCGGTTTTATGAAGAAGCTGTCGGTAGTTGCTGTTGCGGTGTGTCTGTTGGTTGGGTCGTCGTTTGCGGCTTGGGACTACTTTCCGCCGAAAGATGCTGGAAAAGGTCAGGCTCGGTTGAATTTTGAGTATGGGATTCCGGCGGAAAAGGTTTCTACGATGGACCTTGCCATTAAGGCACGCTACAGCTTTATCCAAGGTTTAGAGGCTGCGTTGGCTCTGCCCATTCCATTGTCATATACGGTCGGAGATTTTAGTGCTAAGGATTACGTTGGCTTGTCTCAGCCTGCGATTGGTGTGCGCTATTGGTTGCCGATGGGTCTTGGTTTCTACGTTGATTGCGCTCTCCCTGTTGATACACGAGAGGGCAAAGATCCGCCTACGGAGTTGGGTTTGGGCGCGCAGTTCTCCACGAATTTTACGGACGATCTGTCGCTCGGAAGCCAACTTGGTGTGTCCTCTTCTGACTTTGGACATTTAGATAAAAATATATCGTTGATTATCGGTGCGGAACTTGATTATGCAATCAGCGCGGCTACCATTTTCCTTGGCGCAGAAGGGGATTTGGATTTGCATGCAGATAACCATCCGTTTGGTGTTGACCTTTGGATAGGTGCCGCGTACTCAATCACCGAAATGATTGGTGTCGACTTGTCTGCGACGTTCGGTTTGGGTGAAAGCAAAGGCGGAAAAGACAACACACCCATCAAAATCGGCTTTGATTTCGACATCAACTTCTAAGCATATAAAGAGCTTGGATGTTAGTGACTTTTTCAGTAAAGCCGTGTCCCTCCGAGGGCGCGGCTTTTTGTTTTAAAGCAAAAAGTAAAGCCATACCGGTATAGCCAAAACGCTATAATAGACGTGGACGGCGAGCTGCCGGACGGCGCGGTGGATAAGATCCGGGCCATCGAGGGCGTCATTATGGCGCGGGTAATCACACGGTAAAGGGTACGCTAACATTGTGCAATTTTATGCGTTTGCGGCCGGTCTGATGATTTATAGGATTTGAGCGTTCGTATGCCGGCGCAATATTATTGTAAAAAAAGTTGAAAAATATTGCGCCGAAATACTATAATAATATAGTCACGGGGGGTAAAACGGGTAACATATCTGCTGTATTCACATATTTTAAAGGAGCTGTTTTATGAAGAAGCTGTCTTTAGTCGCCGTTGCGGTGTGTCTGTTCGTCGGGTCGTCGTTCGCGGAGTGGGGTAAGTTCGGGGTTATCGAGGACGGGTCGGCGGAGCTGTGTTTCGGGCATTATGGGGACGGTTATGGTTTGAAAGTTCGCTATGGTTTGGTAAATAATTTGGAGTTGTTCAGCACCGGCGGTACAGTTTCGTCAAACTACACGGTGGGTGTGAAATACCAGGTTATCTCGGTTTTGGGGCTCTTCGCGGATGTGGATTTACCCACAATGACCGGCGGCTGGGGCAATCATAATTTCGGTGTGACTCCCGGTATAAACATTACAACGAATTTCACAGACGCGTTCTCGTTCGGCAGCGATATAAAACTCGGTGTTAATATGGCGGATCCGAAGGCCGTTATAGATTTTATGGCCGGAATAGAATTTGACTATATGTTCAGCGACAATGTAGGTATGTGGATTGGCGTTGATTTTGTGTACGATAGGCTGACAACGCGCGCGGACGGTGAAAAATTCGACGCGGCCGGCGCCGTCACGCCGGGTCTGGGCTTCTTCTTCACAAAGGACGCCTTAACCGTTGGCACCATGCTTAGCGCCATCAGCTTGAACCACCCCAACAAAGACGGTAAAGAATCCGTGGGTATCGAGGGCGGCGTTGAGGTCGGTATTAAGTTCTAAGGCCGGATAGTTGTTGAACCGCGCTACAGCAGGGGTTGAATATTTTCAACCCCTGCTTCCCCACTAAAGCAAAAAGTAAAGCCAAACCGGTATAGCCAAAACGCTCCCCATCATGCTTGCCGCCAGCGCCGCCGTCACAAACTCCTCGTTCAGACCGAACTTCGCCGCGATCACCGCCCCCGTCACCGCCGCCGGCATAACCATCAAAAGCACCGCCGAGTTAGACACCGCCGGATCGGCGTCGGGGAAGAAGCGGCGCATTATCAATAACGCGATCAGCGGCAGCAACGCCAATTTTCCTACCGTCGTCAATACCAGCGGCAGCACGTTCTTCCCGAAAAACCTGAACCGTAGCTTCCCGCCCACGGCTATCAACGCTAACGAAATGCCCATAGTCCCCACCGTTTTCAGCGCAATCTCGCATATCCCCAAAAGCTCTCCAACAACGACCGGCAACCGTCTGCCGCCGCCCTCGCCGAAGCCCAAGAGATCGGCGCATAGCGCGTAGGCTATCCCCCCTATAGAAGACAGTATGATGGGGTTCAAGAGCGCGTCGCGGATGGATTTGAGGATGCTCTGATGTTTGTCGGAGCAGAAGCTGATCATCACGAAGGTCATTGACACCAATACCGGCATGGTGACGGAGTTCAGTATCGCGGCCATCAAAAAGCCAGTGTCGCCGAAGGCCGACTGGGTCAAGGGGAAGCCCATGTAGGCGCAATTTGACCAGTAGGTGAAAAACACCATGATGACGGCGGTCTTCTTTTCCAAGCGCATACAGAGCGCTATAATGATAAACAGTATAAGTATCAACAGCATAGACACCAGCGTAGTCCATATAAAATCGGCGTGCATCAGGTTACGTATGGGCTGGGTTGCCATGCCCACAAAGATCAGGGCGGGGAGCGAGATGTAGTAGACCAACCAGTTGAGAAAGTTTTGGTGGCTCTCGTTCATCTTCTTGGCGCGCGAGAGGACGTTGCCGAGGGCAAGCATGGCGAAGACGGGGAGGGTTATCCGCAAGATTTCTAAAAGTTTGGTTGTGTTCATGATATCAACTCTTCCGCCCTATAAGAGCTCCTGACGTAAGGCCCGCAAAACGCTCGGTTAAAACCGATATTAATAGCCGTTTTCTCATACTCCGCGAACTGCTCCGGTGTGATGAATTCCGATACCGGAATTTGTTCGGCGGACGGGCGCAGATATTGCCCTACTGTTATTACGCCGCAACCGGCCGTTCTTAAATCACGCATTAATTCATAAACTTCATCGACCGTCTCGCCCAACCCCGCCATTATCCCGGATTTAACAATGGATCGCCCGTCGTCCGCGGCGCGCTTTATCAACTCCAACGATCTGGCGTAGTCGGCTTGCGGGCGGATTTGCGGGTAGAGGCGCGAGACGGTCTCCATGTTGTGATTCAGCACGTCCGGGGCGCTCTCCAACACCGTTTTCAGCGAATCGATCGATCCCCGGAAATCCGGTATCAGCACCTCTATCGTCGCGGCGGGGATCTTGTCCCGCAGTTTTGATACCGCGTCCGCAAACGCCCCCGCCCCGCCGTCGGGCAGGTCGTCCCTCGTTACAGACGTCACCACCACGTGCCTAAGCCCCATCTTAGCGGCGGCCTCGGCGAGGCGCTCCCCCTCGTTGACATCAACAGGTGTTGGCGTTCCCGACGTCACTCCGCAAAAAGCGCAGTTGCGGGTGCAAACAGGGCCTAATATCAAAAACGCGGCGCTACCTTTGCTGAAGCACTCGCCCCGGTTGGGGCACTTCGCCTCGGCGCAGACGGTGTGCAGGCCGCTATCCGCGAGCAGACCGGCCACCTCGCCGTGGCGGCCCTCGTAGGCCAGCTTCCGTTTCAGCCACGGGGGGAAGCGTCGGCTATCCATACGTCTGCCGCATGCGCGTTGTGGGGATCCGCAGCTGCTCCCGGTACTTCGTCACCGTCCGCCTCGCGGCGGGAAGACCCTCTTTCCCCAGGAGGTCGGCAATCTTTTGATCGGAGAGCGGGCACGTCGTGTCCTCACCCTCTATGAGTTGCCGGATTTTGTTTTTTATGCGCTCGGCGGTAACGTCAACGCCGTCGTCCCCCGCTCCGCCGTCGTGAGCCGCGACGGCCTGCGCGCGCACCGGTTTCTTCGCACCGCGCTGTGTCCCCACGGACTCCGTGAAGAAGTACCGCAGCTCGAAAATCCCGTGCGGCGTTTGCACGTACTTGTTGTTCACCACGCGGCTCACCGTCGATATGTGCATTCCGATATCGTCGGCGACCTCTTGCTGTTTCAGCGGAACCAAGTTCGGCGGGCCCTGCTCGAAAAAAATCTTCTGCCTGTCGACTATCGCGTTCATAACCTTGAGTATCGTGGCGCGGCGCTGCTCTATGGCCTTTATGAACCACGTGGCGCTGTTGAACTTCTCGCGCACATACTCCTTCACCTCTTTCTTGGCCTTGCTGCCGCGCTTTATCATGTCGGCGTAGCGCTTGTTTATGTAGAGCGACGGTATCGATCCGTCGTTCAGCATCACGACGAAGCGTTTGTCAACCTTCCTCACTATCAAGTCGGGGACTATCGCGGCGGAGGCGTCGGCGCCGTAGCAGTGGCCGGGCTTCGGGTCTAAGCCCGATATCACCGCTATCGCCTCCTGCACCTGACGCGGCTCGACTCCCTCAAGCTTCGCGATATCGGGAATCTTCATCTTCTCGAAAAGCTCCCAACGATTCGAGACGATCTCCATAGCGAGGCTGCCCTCCATGCCCTTGGCGCGAAGCTGCAAAAGCAGGCACTCGCGCAAATCCCGCGCCCCAACGCCCGGCGGGTCGAGCCTATGCAGAATCTCTATCGCGTCGAGAACCTCGCACTCCGGCGCCTGTATGCGCGCCGCTATCTCCTCCGTATCTATCCGCAGGTAACCGTCGTCGTCAAGGCAGCTTATTAGGTACTGAACCAACATCTTGGCGCGCTTGCTTATGTTCTTGCCAGACAGCTGCTCCGTCAAACGCTCCTCAAGGGTCTCCTCGTAGACCGCCGTCGGCTCGTAGCGCTCCTCGTTCGGATCGCTCTCCTCGCGGTAGGCGCCGCCGGGGTCGAAGCCGTCCTCGAGATACTCCTCCCAGTCTATGCCGGTATCGTCTTCCCCGCTGCCGGTCAGCTCCTCCAAGTAATCGTCCGCCTCGTCGCCTTTATCCTTATCGCCCTCTTCGTCCGCCCGATCGTCAACATCAATCTCCGCGTCCGCCGACAGATCCTCATCCGCCTCGAGAAGCGGATTCTGCTCAAGTTCGGCTTGAAGCATCTGCTCCAGTTGCAACGTGTTCACCTGCAAGAGCTTCAACGACTGTATCATGTTGAATGACATCTTTTGCTGAAGCCGCAGAGATAAGTCTAATCCGAGGTTCACGAGGGTCTCCGAGTTTTATTTGATGTCACAACCTGAAATTCTGCCCGAGGTAAATCCTTCTCGCCTCCGGGCTGTCCGCCAACTCCTGAGCCGTTCCCGAAATCAGGATCTGCCCCTCCGACATAATGTACGCGCGGTCGGTTATGCGCAGCGTCTCCCGCACGTTGTGGTCGGTTATCAGCACCCCATACCCCTTGTCCTTCAACTGGTGCACAATGCCCTGAATATCCTCCACCGCTATCGGGTCGACACCGGCAAACGGCTCGTCGAGCAATATAAAATCCGGCTTTATGGCGAGCGTCCGCGCGATCTCCACCCGCCGCCGCTCGCCCCCGGAGAGCATATAGCCCAAACTCCTCTCCAAGTGCGCCACGTTCAGCTCCTCCAAAAGCTCCCGCATCCGAACCTTGCGCTGTTTGGAACTCATCCGCTGGTACTCCAACACCGCCATCAAATTATCCGCCACCGACAGCTTTCGAAAGACCGACGGCTCCTGCGGCAAGTAACCGATCCCCATCCGCGCCCGTTTGTACATGGCCTTGCGGGATATGTTCTTGTCGTCAAGAAATATCCTCCCCTTATTGGCGCGGATAAGCCCCACGATCATATAAAACGTGGTGGTCTTCCCCGCCCCGTTGGGCCCCAAAAGCCCCACAATCTCCCCCTGCCGGACGTTCAACGACGTTCCGTTCACCACCCGGCGCTTATTGTAAATCTTGACCAGATTTTCGGTCCGAATCTCGCGAACGGCGCGGTCGGACGCGGCGCGAACGGCGGCAGCCCCTTCAGGCGTTATTGATGTCGAGTCGTTATCCATAATATAGAATATAATATTTGGAAAGCCGCGCGGGAAATTTTGTTTTTTGCTTTAATACTGCCGATAAATGCGACGATTTTGACTTTGCCGTTGACTGAAGTTCGGGGGTTTAGCCCCCGAACTATCTATGGAAGGCGAAGCCTTCCGTCTTAAAAAGCATTTAAAGATTTTGATTTTAATGTTTTTTTATTATATTCTATGGTATGGACCAAAACCACAACAATTACATAAACCCGTTATCCGACCGCTACGCCGGCCCGGAAATGCTCCGCTTGTTCTCGCCGCAATACAAATTCTCCACATGGCGCCGCCTATGGTGCGCCCTGGCCGAGGCGGAGAGGGAACTGGGCCTGCCCATCACCGAAGAACAGATCGCCGAGATGCGCCGAAACGTCGACAACATCGACTTCGACGCCGCCAAAGCGTTCGAAAAGCAGACGCGCCACGACGTAATGGCCCACATAGCGGCTTTCGGCGCCCTCTGCCCCGCCGCCAAACCCATCATCCACCTCGGCGCGACAAGCGCCTTCGTGGGCGACAACACCGACCTCATCCAAACCCGCGAAGCCTGCCGAATCCTCCTCGGCCGCCTCGTAACGCTCATATCGACACTGAAAACTTTCGCCTTAGACAACGCCGAGACCGCCACCCTCGGCTTCACCCACTTCCAACCGGCGCAGCTCACCACCGTAGGCAAGCGGGCGTGCCTGTGGATCTACGACCTGCTGATGGACTTCGAGGAACTCCGCCGCTTCGAGTCGACACTAAAATTCCGAGGCGTTAAAGGCGCCACCGGAACACAGGCTTCTTTCCTCAACCTATTCGACGGCAGTCACGACAAGGTCAGGACGCTCGACAAAAACGTCGCCAAGAAGATGGGCTTCGACGAGGTCTTTCCCGTCACCGGCCAAACGTACACGAGAAAGGCGGACGCCCAAATAGCCTCCATCCTCGGCGGCCTCGCCCAATCCCTGCACAAATTGGCCAACGACATCCGTCTGCTACAACATCTAAAGGAAATAGAGGAACCCTTCGAAAAGGGTCAGGTCGGCTCCTCCGCGATGGCCTACAAGCGCAACCCGATGCGCAGCGAGCGCCTCACCGCCCTCTGCCGCTTCATCATCTCAAACTCCCTCTCCCCCGCCATGACCGCCGCCGAACAGTGGTTCGAGCGCACCCTCGACGACTCGGCGAACAAACGCCTCGCCATCCCGCAATCCTTCCTTGCCGCCGACGCCGCGCTGATCATCGCCGAAAACGTATGCGACGGATTGGCAATATACCCGAACGTCATAGCCAAACACATAAAAGAAGAGCTCCCGTTCATGGCCACGGAAAACATAATCATGGAATCCGTAAAACGCGGCGGAGACAGACAGCTCCTGCACGAACACATCCGTGTCCACTCCATGGAAGCCGGCAAAAAAGTAAAGGTTGACGGAGGGGAAAACGATCTGCTGAAACGAATCGCCGGAGACGAAATCTTCGGCATGACGGAGAGCGACTTAGCCGCGCTGTTAGACGTAAAGCAATTCATCGGCAGAGCGCCGGAGCAGGTGCGGGAATTCGTTACTGAGTACGTTGACCCGATAATTGAGACAGACAAGGTTTACGGCTCGCCGGAGCGAGGGGAGCTGTCGGTATGAACCAAACAGTCAAAACCGAACTCGACAACATCGTAAACACGCTGGCCGAAACCGGGATCGTGACCAAAATCATCCTATTCGGCTCTTACGCCAAAGGCGAAGAGACCCCGAAGAGCGATATTGATCTGTGCGTTCTCACGCCGATAAAACCTAAAAGCAATATTGAACTTATCGCCGACTTCCGATTGTTGGTATGGGATATTAATACAACGCCGTTAGATTTACTTGCGTATAACCAAGATAATTTTTATTTTCACGCCAAACGCCCGACTTCGCTTGAATACGAAATTGCCGAAACAGGAGTGTCGCTGTATGAGCACAGATAGCCTTGACGTGGAAAAATGGATTCGCTTCGCACAAACGGACTTCGACAGCGCCGTTGTGTTGGCGGAAAGATTTAGACCGCCTATAGAAGTCGTGTCTTATCTTTGTCAGCAATCCACCGAGAAAATTTTAAAGGCATATACGATTGCCAATACAAACACATTGATAAAAACTCACATCCTTAAAGACCTACTCAAAGTGAGCATACAGTATTGTTCCGACTTCGATAAATTCAAGGTTGTATGTGAACGCCTAACGCCGTACATCACACTTGCCCGCTATCCATCAAATATAGAACTAACGGAACATGATATGAAACAAGCAATAAAGGATGCTCAGGACATACTGGAATTCACGAAGTCTAAGTTGGCGGAAATGGGGTTTGGTACGACTTGAGACAAAAACACACGACCGCGAGACAAACGGCAACGACGGGATGACTTGGGATGGGATTGCTAATTTTTACCTTCTTCCATGTTCCCGCTCAAACGTTAAAAGCTCATTTTGCAATTCTTCCGCAGACGATAAAGCGGCTTTTATGGGAAATCCAACGTTTCTAGCATTTGTGAAACAACTTGTTTCGTTTTTGACACACTATAGTGTTGCAATATATAGAGTTCAATAGTTTATATTTGTTGAACAACTTGTTCAACAATTGTCGGTTCTAAAATAGAGACGGCTTGTTCCGAATTTTGTGTGTAGAAAAGGTAAAACCTCTTCATCATCAACAAGTTATCCTTTGAAAACCCCGTCATCTCTGGAAACTCTTCCCTCAAATCCTTGCTCAACTGCTCTATAAAACCGCTACCCCACTTGGCCTTCTCCTGCTTTTCGGCAATCTGCCGGCCTAAATCCCAATACAACGCAATCATCTGACTGTTGACTGAAAGCGCCGCCTTTATTTGCCCGGTTTTAATCTGCCGCTTCAAATCGCGTAGCCAATCGCGATATTCTGACCGTTTTACAAAATCCGCCACTTTCACCCCCTTCGTTCACAGAAATATCTATCGGTAACACATATAATATAATATCGCGCCACCAAAAAGTCAATTTTTATGTAATTTAACTTTTGGCTACGATTGGTAGCTTGATATATCACACCTAACCCCTTGATCCTCAACGAATTACGACTCATACCGGATACCGATACGCCCCCGACCACACTCCCGACGCCGGATGAGATTGACAGGATTATTTCTGGGATTGATGTTGCGGGAGAGGGGGTTGCGGAATTACGAATAACCGAAACCCGCACCAATGACCGACGACCGAAAACACACGACCGCGAGACAAGCGGGAACGGGGGGATGACTTGGGAGAGGGTAGCTGTTTTTTTTATAGGATTAACCTCCCTCAAACTGCAATCTCAAACTCCGAAAATATTTTCGCCTTTGATTGCATAATATTCTGAATCTCTTCTTCCGTCAAATCCTCTTTTATGGTAACTTCAACCAACTCCTTAAGATTCGCGAAAGCCTCCTCATACGTATCGCCTTGCGTAAAACAACCCCTAATCTCAGGACAAACGGCAAAATACGTGTCGTTGTCTTGCTTTGAGCAAATTATGGATAACTTTGCGGTCATAAAATCCTCCATATTACACTAATGAAAATAAAGTTGCTTGCTGTTGATATAATTCGGCATATATATTCTTTGTTTCATCACCGCAGTTGCGTAGAAGCTCTTCTAAATCTTCAAAGTTTCCGATGTTAAAAAATGACTTTCGGGGATCGAAAAAGACTAAGACTTTCTTGTCACCATTCAGTAAACTTATAATGTTATTCAACGTTCCCTTACTTTTACCATTCCAAATCATAAAACCGTAATCGGCGCAATCAGCCATAGCATTGTCTTTCGCAACATAGAAATTAAAACCGGTAACATCGGGTGGAACCGAGACCGACTCAACTTGCCAATGACCAAGATTATTTCTAGCTTTCCCATTGCTCGCATACACAATTATATCAGAATATTTAAGATTCAAAAAATACTGCTGGACAGCTTTGTCCACGCCATTCGCATCGCCGACCAAAACTGTATAGTTGTGTTTGTATATCCCGTAAAGCCTATTCTTTACGGCTTCATCTAACTTAGAAATGGCTCTTGGGCCGGCTATAAATATTTTCATATTCATTTCGTCCTAGTCATAATTACTGCATAAACTTTATTTAGCAAAGAATCTGTTCTTAACGCAGACACACATTCTGTAAGCGTAGCTCCTGTACTATATAAGTCATCAACAAGCAAAACAGTATGTGGTTTCTTTGCATCTAATTTTCTAACAATACTACCCTCAATACACTTGGCATTTTTATCCATATTCTTTGATTGTTGTGGTGATATTTTTTTCAAAACATCACAAGTATAGGAAACATTTAAATAATCGGCTATCACCCTTGCCAATTCCTCTACCGGTTGATAATCCCGTTCTTTTGACGATGGAACCGGAAGAACAATATCAACTTCTTTCAGTTCCTCAAATTTATCTAAAAACGGTTTTATCATCTTTAGTATTTTATAAACATTATCATGTTTACTACGATACTTCAATTGAAAGACAAGTTCTCCGAGTTCTGTTCTTACGGTATCATAATCTTTATACCCGTATACATTCTCACCCTTTAGCGTACTAGATATAATATGTTTATCCATAACAAACCCTTTATCCCAATTTCCTGTTATCTCAACAGGGTTTATTCCCGCTTGCTTTGCATTATTTGATTGTTGTGACTTATACGGCTCCATAATATCCCCCCTTTTGTGGTTATAGCTCAACCATCCCATAACATATATATTGCGTGCACCGCCAATTAGTAATTTTTGTGATTCCCCATCAAAAAATCAGCAATCACGCCCCATCCTTGGCTTATATGCCGATAGTGATAGCATCCTCATCACTTAATATAATATCGCGCCGAAAAAAAGTCAAATTTTATGTAGTTTAACTTTTTTTGCAACACCATGTAAATTGATATGTTCTACGTAACCCCTTGATTCTCAACGAATTACGACTCACACCGGATACCGATACGCCCAGACCACACCACCGACGCCGGACGAGATTGACAGGGTTGTTTCAGGGATCGATGTTACGGGAGAGGGGGTTGCGTGACCAGAATCACACACGACCGATAGACAGCCTGTAACGACGGGGCAGGAGCGGGGCGGGGCTTGTAATGTGTATACCGTTGACCTAATCTTTAACACCATGATATTAGTTTACTCAAATTTTAGGGCATACCCTACACAAAATTTGAAACAGTCTCTTCCTTTTGGGTAGAACATATATATTTATTGTTAACTGTTTCTCTTTTACCTGTTTCGTGAAGCTATCAAGTTTGGTAAATTTTTTTTTGTTTACATTATCTTCGGTATTAAAGGTAAAGTATAGTTCCGAATCCGAAGATAATTTTGAACACTCAGACTTGATATAACTAGACAATGCAGATTGTCTCCGATCTAAATCAAAAAGTATTTCTCCCACATAAGAACTATATGCAGAGGTTAGCCCACCTACTTTACCGTACGTATAGTTACCTTTACATATTGTTACTTTGGCAGAAATTGGTATTTTGAGTTTCTCTAAGCACTGACGTATTTCTTTGTGAACGCTCACACAGATCCCCCTAATGATATTAATACTATCATCATCGTCATCGTCAAGATGCTTATGTTCATTTTCTTCTGGAATAGATGCTATAAAGCCATCTCCCGTGAGTTGATATTGTTTAATATTGTTTTTTATAAGTACCTCAGTAAATATTTTTGTGATTATGTTAAGAAATGTATCGGCTATATCCTTTCCAGACTGATGTAAACTTTTATAATTATCTTCTATAAATTGCCTTATCTCACCGCTAGAATTAATGTCGTACATAAAAATATAACCAGTTTCATCATAAACCTTTTCTGTAGAAACAATATCATTTAAATATCGTTTATCATGTTTATCAAGTTTATCTTCTTTTAGTATATATGTTAAATTCGTAGCCATTGGCCTACCTTTATAGTATAGAAAATTTTTATCTTTGTCAAAAGACATTGTCTCAACTTCTTTTAGGTTTAAAAAATGTATCCCCCTCAAAGAATCAGGGTCCATTAAATTAATTTGTCCACGTTTGTCGATATCGGTAACATAAAAATTTCTTATGTAATAACAACTAAACTTGTCACTGTGCACCGCTGTTTTGTATTCTATAAACTCAAGAAACGGTTTTTTTACAATCTTATCCCTAGGTATTCCTTGATAGTCAATAAACGGTTCTTCTGCGATTTTTGCCCCACGTATCCCTATATAGTCAAAAAAACTTTCGATGCTTTTTTCAATTTTTTCACACTCATGCAAAATATATCTTCCAAATTCCTCTCTAACTAAACGAGGGTTTTTAGCACCATCAGATTGGCAAAAATCTTCGCTTATCGTAATGGCAGTATATGGTGGTGTCCAAGTTCCACCCACTATCATTTTCTTTTGGTCATCATATTTATACGATGGATAAACTAATGGTATATAGTATTCATCACCTTCTTTTAAGATGCAATAAAAACAGTTCACTATAAACATTTCCTCCGGAACATACGGCAACACTTTTAATGAATCCAACAATTGCCAATCTTTAGGCTTTTTCATCTTACACCTCCATTTGATATGTGTTGATGATTGTTTCAATTTCTAAAAAATCAATGTTTATATTTTTGCCAAATAGTCTATTCGTTCTTACACTGTTATATCCAACACCTATCACAATTAAACCTAACCTCGCGGCTTCGGCTTCAAGGCTTGGTACCGGCTGTTCGCTAAATTTTGCCGGATGCAGTGCTTCACCGCACTATAGTACATACGCTGAACTGACGCACTCAATCATGTACACAACGTACATGGTAACCAATAACCTGCTCGGACGTAGACGCAAATACGGTAAATTTAGATTCACCACTTTGTATACCGATGTAGTATGCCTCGTTATATTCGTGGTCTGTGGCTGTCCACCAACCCCCGCCACCGCCTATAAAAGATAGGCGTGAATGTGGTTCTTTATCATTTCCGCCGCCACTACGGTAACGACGTATGAGGGCATCTTCAATTGGGTTGTCACTATATTGCACTGAACTATTACGAATTACGTAGGCTACATTATATGAAACAAAGGTGTTTGGAAGTGCTGAAAACCCGTAATCATCTGTTCCCTCTTCGTCATACCAACCGATAGTTGCTTTTAGTTTTTTTCCTGCAACATCACGCCCGCCTACATATTTAAACAAGACATTCCACTCCTCAAGAGTTGGCACATGCCAACCAGTGGGACAAGCAAATGATGCCGTCATCCAATCATAACAATGAGGATCGGGCCATGATTCTTGGCGACCCGGTGGAAGATTTGCACAAAGAAGCGACAGCTTAGAACCGCGAGCGCGAGCATCAAATTTTAAATCTTCTGCCATCCAGACTTGATTGCCTATTTTTACGGTACGGTATATTTGACCATCTCTGTCATCGGTGAACTCGCCCATACACTCTTTCTTACGCATTTCTTCTATACATGCCCTATACATGGGTCTAGGGCGCATTTCTCCTTTCCCAATATTGGCTAATAATTTGCGTTGCGTTTCTATGCCACGTTCTTCTGCTCGTTCAAGCGCTGATTTGGTCACTTTGTTTGATTTTGCCGCTGAATCCGTCTTTTTTTTATTGAACCAACCCATAAAAAGCTCCTTTTATGAAATGAATGTACATTAGAGTAAATATCTACTGCAATACGTATCACGCTCACTCTACTAGACACATCGGACATACTCAAAAATCAACACCCCATTCCCATACCTACCCTCCTTTGATTAAATGGTTCTTTGTCTTACACCTAGTCGAGTAGACGGCTCGGCTTGCGCCGTCCGCCCCTCACAGAACCGTGCTTGCGCTATTAACGCACACGGCTCTTCAAGCCAACATCGGTTTACTGTCCCAGATTCCTACGGTTAATCGTGATTCG
>Ga0268262_10003964_pt1 | contig 15597 bp, 13 predicted proteins | sample TergutNc150P3_FD_190354 | JGI IMG/M metagenome (GOLD analysis project Ga0268262, IMG submission 190354) | Nasutitermes corniger P3 segment gut microbial community from laboratory colony in Florida, USA - Nc150 P3 (SPAdes) (version 2) | ecosystem: Host-associated > Arthropoda: Insects >... | reverse complement strand
GCATTTACGGACTATTAATCCAAAATTTGTCGTCGTTTGCTTTGGTTCGCGGTTAAATTTTCTTTAGAATTTCAGCGAGAACAAAATGCTCCCGAAGGAAAACAATCCGCCCGGCGCGAACACTTCAATAGTTCCCTCATTGCCGTAAGCGTTTGTAACGCCGGTAGTGGCCTCTAACCAGACATTTTCCGTAAAGTTAAGGGTAGGACCAATGCTGAAACGGCTGACAAATTGCGTGCCGCTGCCGATGTTGATATATGAATCGTTATGTACTTTCCGCGTGTATTTTTTTTCGCCGTTGCTGTAGTACGATTGATTATTCGTCTCCAGAGTAAGCGCGGTAGCTTGAATTCGCGCGCCGGCATTTAAAGTAAGCCGGTTTGGAACAATTTTGTACTGCATGGCAAGCCTTAAGTCAGGGCGGAATGTAAAAGTGTCAGTTGAATTGCTCATGCCGTTATAGACTAACTGGCCGAAAGTATCAGGAGTCATAGAATTTTGTTCTTTGTTGGACAGCATTAACGGCAGGTTTAGTTTAAATTTCAGCGCGAGCCTGTCTTTGCTCCATGAACCGCTGACCGATGGAGTAAGCGAGTTTGATATAGAAGATAGTTCAAGATAAGGACTGCTTCCGGGACTATATGTTCCTTTGATTTTGCCTGTTTTGTATGCGCCGTTGTCATTATAACTGTACTCGTTGTCATAGAAACTTAAGGTAAGCGCATAGTCAAAGTCGAATGATCCTTTAAAACCGTCCTTATTATAGAAAGTATAACCACCCAAACCGGCGGATAATGACGGATCAAAATGATTTAACGAACGTCCTATATATTCGCCTGAAATGCCGTTGCTGTCAGGACCGGCCGTTTCCGTCTTTTGATAATCACGGTCAAAAACAAAATCGGCAGTAATGTACGGCCTGATTCCGTTTTTGGTTAAATCTTTCGCCATAGCCCATGCAATCTGCGGCGCGATATAGCCACTTTCAACATGGTAATTATTATATAGTTGGTTTCCTGTTACAATATTTCTTTCTTTGAACGCCTGATAGTTGGTGCGGTAGGTGAGCCTAAAACCCATATCGGCTACGCCGATTAAAACGGCGGCATTGTTGACGGGATTTGCCGTGCCGCCCACGCTGATAGTATTGTAGACGTTATACGCAGTTCCGGCGGAACCCCCGTTTGGGACAGTGTTAGGCTGTTCTTCAGTGTAGTTGTTTGCCGGAGCGTTTGCCCACAGATTGCCGTTGTAAAAAGCTCCAATATATAAACTGTTCGCTTTTGCCGCAAAACCGACGGTCGCGATTCCGCTGTAAGCGTTATCCCATAAAAAGGACGCCAGTCCAAACCATTTGTTAATTTTTACGCCCGTATAAGAATCGGGACGGATAAAGTCATCCGCATTGCTTCTGTATCTTCCCTCTGTAGTCGAGCTTTGGGGGGACGTCCAAATATTTGCAGGCAAATTCTGCGCCCATGCTCCGGTAACCGTAACCATCAACAAAAAAATCGCAAGTAAAAAAACTTTGTTTTTCATTTATTATCTCCTTGTATTTGATAATAAATACCTTTTAAAAGAAGATAATGCGTTTTACAAATTTTTAACAATTTTAACAAATTTTTAACAATTCAAAATTAACCAAATTTAAACAGTTTTTTTGTTTTCTTTTAACAATCAATTTGTATTTTTTTCTCAGAAAAACAACTAGGAGGATTTTATGTTGTTAAAAAAAATCAAGAAATTGACGGTATTGCAAGCAACCGCCCTGCTTTTGGCGGCGGCTTTTGCAATGGTTGTTGCGGCGTGTTCCGAAGAAGCGGTTGGCGGAACAGAAAATAAAACGCCGACTGCCGCTGATTACATCATCGGCAACCTGAACCAAACAGAGGGCAGCGTTACTGCCGTCACCATAACGCGGAGAGATAATACCAAATCTGCCGGCGCGGTAACGATTTATTACACAGGAATTGAAGGCAAAAACTACTCAAGAAGCCAGACGCTCCCAACTGAAGCGGGAACCTACGCCGTAACCTTTGACGTGGCGGCGGCTGACGGATGGAACTCGGCAACCGGACTTCCAGCGGGAAACCTGATAATTGGCAGTCCAAGCTTGCTAACCCCTGAAGCCAGTGATTACACCATTAGTAATAATATGGAACAGACAGCGGGAAGCGTTACAGCAGTAACCGTAACAAAAAAAGATAACAAATCACCCGGCACTGTAACGGTTTATTATGAAGGAATCGACGGCACAATCTACACAAAAAGCATCAATGTCCCCAATGCGGTGGGAGTTTACGCCGTAACCTTTGACGTGGCGGCAGTAGCCGGCAGTTGGAACGCGGCAAGTTCGCTTCCGGCGGGAACGCTGTTTATTAACGAAGCGTCAAAAAATTACGTCCGCGGAGGCGACGCGCTTTCTTGGGGAACGACCGCCAGCGCCAGCGTGTTAACCCTTGGTTTGACACCCGGAAATGACACAACTGAAATAAAACTTAACTGGTACTCATCAGGAGCCGCATCCGACAAGGTAGCGCAAGTAAGGTTCATCAGAGGAACACTCAGCCAAGGATATGAATTAATTATGCAGGAAGAGGCAACAGCATCCGTAGCAGCCGCATCATCAGGCTTTACCCAGCATAAGGCTACGGTAAAAGGCCTTAAACCGGGCGCAAGTTACCTGTATGCGGTGTCCAGCAACGGGACTGACTGGAGCGCCACCTACGATTTTAAAGTTCCTGCCCCCGGCGCTTTCAAGTTTGCCGTAATAGCGGACCCCCAGCTTACAACAGGAAATATTGACGTTAACAGCCGGTATCCTGCCACAGGCACTACAACTGCCGCAGGCTGGTTAGAAACAATGCAGAAAATTGTGGCAAAAGGCGTAAGCTTTATTGCAAGCGGCGGGGATCAGGTTGATGCCAGCAGTGGTAATGAAGCCGAATACACTAACCTCTTTGCCCCTGTGGGACTGCGGAGCCTTCCACTTGCCCCCGTGTCCGGTAACCACGACAACCACCTTCATTTTAATTATCACTACAATCTGCCTAACGCGCAGACCTTTGCAAACGAAACAACTGGCACTGAAGCCGGAAGGAATTATTTCTACCTATACAACAACATCCTGTTTGTAGTCCTGAACACAGCCCCTTATCCGGGCAGTACCAGCGCGGCCCAACCAAACGTCGAGAGGTTTAATCAGACTCTCACAGCCGCGAAGGCCGCTCACGCCGGAAAATACGACTGGCTCATTGTTCAGCACCACAAATCCACCGCCAGCGTCGCCGACCATTTAGCAGACAGGGATATACAGTACTATGTAGAAGCCGGCTTTGAAAAAGTTATGTCCGAACAAAAGGTTGATTTTGTCCTTGCAGGACATGACCACGTATACGCACGCAGTTATCCGCTGGAAGGCAAAGACGGCGGCAAGGTTTCCGTACCGGATACAACTGCCAATGTTGATGGAAAAGCGCCTAATACTTATACCAACCCCGGCAAGCCCATTTATTTGACGTTTACCACAGGCAGCGGATTGAAGTATTACGCGGTAAGTTCTGATCCCACGTTTAATTATAACAATACCCTGTATGTGAAGGATAACGCGGTGTATCCGTATCTTGGCGCAGTTACAGACGCGGCAGGAACCAGTTCCACTTATTTCGGCAGTACCGCTTATATGACTGACAAAAAAATGCCCGTATCCAATGCGGCCTTTGTTCAGCCGTATATACCGAGTTACACCATCGCCGAAGTCAATGGCAAGACTATAAAATTCAGCACCTACCCGATTGCCACCAAGAGCGGCACTAATCCCGGCGTTACTACACCTTACAGTTTTGATGCAGACATTCCATACGACTGGGTACAGGTAACAAAGAACTAGAAGAGAATTAAAAAACAGCCTTACCGCTTCTGGAGCGGCAAGGCAAACATGGAGCAGGAGCGGGCCGGTTATTACCTGTCAGCTCTGCTCTTTTTTTTTACCGCGAGTTAAGATGAAAAAATTACTTGACTAAGTTGGTCAAATATGATATATTACAGTTATGAAATCATTGCAAATAGCGGAGGCAAAAACCCGTTTTTCATCTGTTTTAAAAGATATTGAAGCCGGAAATGAAGTTGCCATAGTATATGGCAGAAAAAAAGAAACTGTCGCGGTAATAATTCCCTATAAAAAATGGAAAAAAAATCAAAAAAGACGGTTAGGAACATTGGAAGGTAAAATGTCGGTGAAGTTTGCCAAAGATTTTAAAATGACCGGTGAGGAATTAATAAACTTATGAATTATTTGGTTGATACTCATATTTTATTATGGTCCTTTCTGAAAACTGACAAATTATCGGAAAAAATAAAATTAATTTTGTTAGATGAAAATAATTTGATCCATTACAGCCCGATAAGTTTATGGGAAATATCCATAAAATATGGATTGAAAAAATTATCTCTTAAAGGCGGAACGCCTAATGATTTTTTTGATGAATTAAATAATAGTTACTATCATTGTAAGCCAATTGATAACGTAGATTTGATATCAAGTTATAAATTACCGGTTCACCATAAAGACCCATTTGACAGATTTTTAATATGGGAGGCAATAAGAAACGATTTTATATTGCTTAGCGTAGATGAAAATATAAAGTTATATAAAAAAGACGGATTAAAAACAGCGGAATAAAGTTTTGCCTAACAATGGCGTATCATGGACCCTCAATAAGTTTGCGGTTAAAAATTCCCGGTTCTCAAGGTTCGCGGCAGAATCAATTCCCCGCGCAAATTTCCGCGACAAAATTAACAAATGTTTTAAAATACTCAGGCGTAAGGCGCGAAGGATCGTCTTGCGCGTTGTTCAGACAGCGCCATGTTTCCGGCAGGCGGCGGTATTCAGAGGGTTCTTTAACTTCGCCGGAGATGATTAAATTTCCAAAGTTCGGGCGGTCTCTCAGCAGAGCCTCGTATTGTTCGGCTTCATTGGCGGGGAGCATGGTAACTGTTTGGGCGGCAAGCCCGGCGCGTAAAAAACCTACGTCGTCTGAAAATGGAGTAGGGGCGAGCAGTACTCTGTCCAGCCGTAATTTTTGGGCTGTTTCAAGGGCGTGATCGCGCAAGGCGGCGATGTTTTTTATTATTTCCCGAATATTTTGGCTAACGCCGCCCTGTCCGGCTGTTTTTAGTATTAAGTCCGTCGTCGTGGAAATAATAAATACGCCGCCAGTGCCGCACGCGTCAAAATTAAATATTTTTGCTTTTTCAAGCCCCCAGCTTTTTATTTTTTTTGCGAGGGTAAAAGAGCCTTGCTTTTCAAGGCTTTCACCGGCGGTTAATTCCTCCTTGTCCGTAAATACGATTATCCAGCGGCCAATTCCTTTTTGCGTAAGAGTAACGGCGGCGTTTAAAAGATGAAACACTGCTATGCTGTTGTCGTTTGCGCCGGGACTGCCCGGCACGCGGTCGTAATGGGCGGAAAAAAGATACGGGCTTGTTCCGCTGAACGGGAATACGCCGCTTGCCGAACGGAGCGACTTCTGCCCGGGAGGGAAAATAAAAATATGGCTGTTTCCTTCCACTTTAATCACGGTAGAATTAAAATTAAGCGCGGATATTTGTTTTAATAAAATCGCGTAACGGTCCGCGTTCGGGGCTATAAAATCAAAATAACGGCAGTATGGGCCGTTTTTCGCCCATTCAGGAATATTTTTGCTTTTGTGGGCATTTGTATTCACGCTTTTAATTTTTCAGCCTTAAATGAATTGGAAGGAGAGACAAGCTCCTGCTGGGCGTCTATGATTTTCAGTTCTATTAACGCGCCGCTTTTTGCGTCCGCCGCCTTAAAACTTGCGTCTAAAATTCCAAAAACGGAGGCGGTGCACAGTTCCAGAGTTTTTTTAAGGTCTTTTGTTTCCAAATATCTTGATAAAAATACCGCCGTGGTCATGTCTCCGGTTCCCGCGACGCCTTTGCCGAGCGGCAGTTCCGGAGTCGTAATTTTATATATTTCTTTTTTATCAGAGGCAATCATGGAAAGTTCGCCTTCTCTTTCCTTGTAGCTTGTTACAAGAATTATAGAAGGTCCCATTTCATGCAAAATTTTTACCGCTTTTACCGCATCGGTTATATTTTGCGTATTTAACCCCGTTATGGCTTCAAGCTCGAACTGGTTCGGCGTTACTATGTCAGCAAGGGGGATAAGCTCTTTTTTAAAAATGTCGGGAATATCGGGCTTTACGTAAAAACCGCGCCCCACGTCGCCCATTACAGGATCGCAAGCATAAATGGCGTTAGGTGATTGGCTTCGTACCTTTTTAACCGCGTCGGCGACAGCCATAGCGACGGAAGCGTCGCCTAAGTATCCTGAAAGCACCGCCTCACAGCGGTTAAGGGCGTTTCGCTCTTCAATCCCTGTAACCAATTCCGCCGCTAATTCCGCGCCCAGAACTTTCCCTTTCCACGAGCCGTAACCCGTATGGTTGGAAAACTCAACCGTGTTAATCGCCCATACTTCGCGCCCAAGACGCTGTAACGGGAAAACCGCCGCCGTATTTCCGGCGTACCCGTAAACCACATGGGACTGAATTGATAAAACCGCCATGTTATTCCTTCCGCCTACCGCGTTCTGCGAAATATTCTGTCGAGCAACAGAGCTAAAACTCTTAAAAATTTTCCCTGACTCTGCCCGTATTTTTTTGAAAAATCCCCTGCCGCTTTGTTGAGGGAATAAGTGCCGTATTTCTTTTTCAAGAAATCCCAGTGTTTAATTATCCACACGTAAAGATCGGCTTCCGTCCTTCCGGGAAAATTGGCAAGCAGCCATTGTTCTCTGATTATCTTTATAACAGGATTATATACGTTATTGTACCATGATACAAGCGCGTCGTTAAAATGGATTTCTTCCTCTATGCCCTCATTAAGATAATATTTATGAACAAGTATATGGTTATAAATGACGTCGTAACGGCCGGGAGAACTGAAATTCATCTCCCAATGCTCCGTTAAATCGCCGAATAACGTTTCAGAATAAAAAATATTTTTTTCATATTCGATGAGTTCGGCCGTCAGTTCATCCGTAGTCATTGACGGTTCAATATTCATCTCCGTCGTAAGGCTGATAACTTCCGCGTCAATAAATTCCACGCCCTGCATTTTTGCGACGGACACGCGGTGGTTTCCGTCCCTTACAAAATAAACTCCGCCGATTTCATAAAGAAGAATCGGGGGAAGAATAATGTCTTTTATGTGCGCTTCGTCAACTCTCTGCCAGCGTTGGCGCATATGTTCCTTGCGCGGAAGAAAATATTTGTTAAAATCGTGGTAACGCCCCTCGCTTCCGACAATCATTTTTATCGGCACTGTCTGGCTTCCCATGTACACTTCATTTTTTGGCTTTAAAATTCCCTTGACGTCGTTAAATGAAAGAAGTTTGTCCCTGTCGGTATTTAAGAAATTCTGTATTTGAGACAAGATTGCCTTACCTCTTGCGCGTGAAAAATCAGCGTAAGTCTGCTGTGTTATTGCGTCAATTTCCATTTTTATCTCCCAAATCTATAATATAATGATTAAAAGCGTTAATGACTGTTGTTTCATTCCACTTTGTACTTCGAATATCATTTAAATCATACAGATGAATATGGCCGTGGACAAGGTATTTCGGTTTAAATACTTTCATGAACCATAAAAAAGATTTAAAGCCAATATGGCATTTGTCGTTTTTATCGTGAATGCCTTTGGGCGGAGCGTGGGTCAAAAGCACGTCAAGAAAACGGCCGTGTACAATGCGGTTCCAAAGAAGTCTGGGAATTATTTTTAAAATTTCTATGTACATTTCAAAATTAGTTAATTGGTTGGGGCCGTTATTGTAACGCATACAGCCGCCGAAACCGGCTACAATTAAATCCCCTTCTTTTTTTACTTTGGTTCCAACATGAATCGCGCCGCAGCCTAAATATTCCTTGACTTCGTAAAATAAGGGCGTATCCCACATTTTTTTGTAGTTTCTTAATTCTTCCGTGTGGTGGTTGCCAAAAATGAAAAAAAGCGGCTTGTTTAGGTTGGAAATGATAAAATCAAGGTAATCCAGAGGCAGGTCCCCGGCGGCAAGGATAAGGTCAATATCGGCAAAACGTTCTTTTATCTGGGAAGAGTAAACTAGAGTGTCAATTTGGTCTGAAATGCACAAAATCCTCAAGATAAAATCCTTTTATGCCGATACTATAATGTGTATGTAAAACGGCATATACTATGCGGTAGGCGGCGTTAAAACGCGCTTATCGCGGTTTTTTGGGGCGGTAAAACCGCCGTAAAGCTTGCCAATTTATTGGCATATATAATCATTTTAATGTATTATATTGGTAATAGGAAGGAAAAAATGACAAAAAAGATTACAGTGATTTGGGTGCTGATGTTTTTTGCCGGTCTTTGCTATGGGCAGTCAAGTTTTGCGAAAGGCGAGGAACTGATGATGAAAAATCAGCCCTCTCAAGCGTTGGATTTTCTTATCCGCGCTGTTACCGAAGACTCCGCTAACCCTGTGGCGTACCTTTACCTTGGGATTGTTTACGAACAGCTTGGCAGGTCGGAAGAGGCAATTACAATTTACAGAAGAATTTTACCCTCCGCCGGAAAATTTTCCGCAAACGTAGCGAATAATTTGGGGAATGTTTATTTTCAAAAGGGGAATACGGATTCAGCCGAGCAGTATTATACTCAGGCTATTAGTTTTGATTTCGGTTATCCAAACGCTTATTTAGGAAGGGCTAACGCCAGAATTAAAAACGGCAATCTGCAAAACGCCGTTTCTGACTACGAACAGTATTTGCGGCTGGAACCGCGATCTTCACAGCGCGTCAACATTGAACGGCTTATAAACTTGATCCGGGCGGAAGCCGCGGCGGCGGAGATGAAAAGGATTATGGCTGAAGAGGAAGCCCGGCGTCTTGCCGAAGAAAGGCAAAAGCTGTTAGATTCGGTTTCCGCTTCCCTGCATTCGGCGGTTGATTCCAGCAAGGGGCTTTCTTCCGGCACGGAAAGCGTTGAAAATTATGAAGGTGAATTTGTGCTTGATTGACTTGCGGGGGAACCAATAGGGTTTTCGAACAAGCCGTTATAACAGGGAGGGAATTTAAATGTCGCAGCAACAAAAAGTAATTTTAATTTCGGGCGGAGTTTTGCTTCTCCTGCTCGCCGGCGGACTGGTGTTTTTTCTTACGCGGGGGAATGGCGGCGGTGAAAAAATGTCCGGTTTTGGAAAAAACGGCGATGTAAAAACAAGCGTTGATAAAAAAAGAATTAACACGTTAAAACTTGCGTCTAACTACGCGCAGAAAGGAGAATTTGACAGGGCGTTAAATCTTCTTGACGGTCTTTTAATAGATGATCCCGATGATGAAGACGCTCTCGCGCTTCAAAACGCCATATTGAGCATGGACAGGAATAACGGCAACGGCACTGAAGCGTTAATCGAAGCGCAGCGCAAATTTCTTGAAGAACAACAGCGGCAAAACGCCATGATGGTTTCCAATATCCAAAGAACAAATATTGATTCAGTTTCGCCTTCAAATTCGTCCGCGCCTTCAAATTCAAAAGCGGCGGCGGAAGCGGAAGCCGCCGCGGAGCGCAGGGCAGCCGCGGAAGCGGAAGCGGCGCGGAAAAAAGCGCAGGAAGAAGAGCTTGCAAAAGCAAGCCGTGAAATGCAGGAGCTTATGCGGAAGGTGAATAACCTTGTCGCGGACGGCAAGGCGAGGCTCGCTTCAGACAACTATCCGGGCGCTGTACAGTTGTTTAACGAAGCAAAGAAGATGCTTCCGCCGAATGAAAACCGTTTTGACTCGCAAAAACTTTCTGAAATGGCGGACGCTTTTTATGATTACGGTTCAAAAAATTCAAATTCCGCTAATGGAAAGGAAGCTACCAGCAGCGCTTCGCAATTGGCGGCAGAAGCTATAGCGGCGGATTCAACTCAGGCTCTGCCTCATTATGTCGTAGGGCGCATTGCGCGCGACGCTAATCAGAATGAAAAAGCCATAAGCTCATTCAGGGAAGCGGCGCGGCTTGATCCTTCAAACGCCATGTACTTCCACGATTTGGGAAGGGTGCTGTTTATTGGAAAGCGTTACGCGGAGGCGAGGGATAATTTTCAATCGGCGACAAAGATAAACCCCGGGTATGAACCTTCGTGGTACAATCTTGGCGGAACTCTGCGTGCGTTAAACCGCGCCGACGACGCTCTTGCGGCGTACAGGCAGGCTGTCGCGATAAAAGCCGATTATTCAGCCGCGCACCGTGAAATCGGCAGACTGCTCTTGGCAAAAGGAGACGCGCAGGGCGCGATTAAATCCTTTACAAGCGCGTTACAGTCCAACCCAAATGATTTTAACGCGATGTGCGAATTAGCCGCCGCGCACAGTCAGGCGAAAAATTATACGGAAGCGGAAACTATTTTTTCAAAGGCGGTTCAAATAAACGCTTCTGACCCACAGACGAATTACAATATGGCGGTAGTTAAACTGGAACTTAAAAAAAATAATGAGGCTCTTAATTTTGCAAAGCTGGCGGCAGACGCCAATCCTTCCAACGCCGTTTATGTTTACACTTTGGGGCTTGCGTGTGAAGCGATGGGCGCGGCGGATCAGGCTGTCGCGGCGTATAAAAAAGCCGCGTCTTTAGACCAAAAATATCTGCGCCCCAGAATTAATCTTGGCAGTATTTTTCTTGCCAAAGGAAATTTTGCCGAGGCTGTTTCCTATCTTAACGAGGCATATTCAATCGACCCGTCTAATTTTGAGGTAAACAACAATCTGGGCGCGGTTTACGCAAAACAGGAAAATTGGACTTCGAGCATTAATCATTATGAGCGCGCGTTGAACGTTAAGCAAAATGATCCCGTAGTGCGCCTGAATCTGGCGCGCGCTTATGCCGGAGCCGGCGAGCATCAAAAAGCGCAGAGTTCTTATCAGGCGGTACTGCGTTTAACGCCCGATAATTGGGACGCTATGTACGAACTTGGAATGACCTGCGTGTCGCTTGGGCAGAACTCGGACGCTAAACGTTATTTGCAGGAGCTGGTAAGCCGTAACCCAAATTATTCCGGTAAAGCGGAAGCTGAAAGGATTTTAAGAAGTTTATGAACGCGATAATCACAGTTGTCGGAAACGACAAGGTTGGAATAATAGCGAAAGTATCCGCGTTCTTGGCGGAACGCGGCATCAATATCGAAGACATATCGCAGACAGTTTTAAGCGGAAACTTTGTAATGATGATGATGGTAAGCCTCGGTTCCTGTTCAAAAGCGTTGGAAGAGATAAAAAAAGAACTTGCGGCGTTAGGGGACACGCTGAACGTAAGCATCAGCCTGATGCACGAAAAAGTTTTTTCCACCATGCATAGGATATAAAAAAATACGAAGTATTTTTTTTATATCCTTGAATAAGTTTTTATAAAGGACATTAAGGTATAAAAAATAGTTATGTTATTTACGCCGTTTGAAATAAAAGAAACCGTAGATATGTTTATGCGCTATAAACTGGACATACGCGCGATAACGCTTGGCGTTTCTTTGCTGGATTGCATTAGCTCTACGGGAGAGGCCACGCGGAAAAAAATACGCGAAAAACTTTTGCGTACGGCGGGCTCGCTTGTAAAAACAGGCTGTGATATTGAAACAGAATACGGCATTCCAATCATCAACAAGCGCATATCCGTTACGCCGATAGCCATTATCGCCGCTTCCTGCGAAGACGGCGATTACACGCCGTTTGCCAAAACTCTGGATTCCGTCGCAAAGGAACTAGGCGTTGATTTTATCGGCGGTTTTTCCGCTCTTGTTCAAAAGGGAATTTCTTCGGGCGGTGAAAAACTTATCCGCTCCCTGCCCGACGCCCTTTCGCAAACCGCGCAAGTCTGCGCATCAGTCAATGTCGCGGCTACAAAAAGCGGCATTAACATGAACGCCGTGCGCCTAATGGGCGAAATAATAAAAAAAACGGCGGAAGCTACCGCGGATAAAGACGGCATCGGATGCGCGAAGCTGGTTGTCTTTTGCAACGCGCCGGAAGACAATCCTTTTATGGCGGGCGCGTTTCACGGGGTAGGGGAGGCGGAGAGCGTTCTTAACGTGGGAGTGTCTGGACCCGGCGTAATAAAAGCCGCAATTGAAAACTGCCGCGAAATGTCTTTTGACGCGTTAGCCGACACTATCAAAAAAACCGCTTTCAAGATAACCCGTATGGGCCAGCTTGTAGGCATGGAAGCCGCGAACCGCATAGGAGTCCCCTTCGGCATTTTAGACCTCTCCCTTGCGCCGACTCCTGCGGTAGGCGACTCCGTGGCGCGAATACTTGAAGAAATGGGACTTGAAGCCGCCGGAACCCACGGCACTACGGCGGCTCTTGCGATGTTGACCGACATGGTAAAAAAAGGCGGAGTAATGGCGTCAACCCATGTAGGCGGCTTTTCCGGCGCGTTTATTCCCGTCTCCGAGGACGAAGGCATGGTGGCGGCGGTAAAAAACGGCGCAATCTCATTAGACAAACTTGAAGCGATGACCTGCGTCTGCTCAGTAGGGCTGGACATGATCCCTCTTCCCGGCGACACGACGCCGGCGACAATCGCCGCGATTATCGCCGATGAGATGGCAATCGGCATGGTAAACAACAAAACAACCGCCGTGCGAGTAATTCCTGTTCCCGGCAAAAAAGCGGGGCAGTGGGCGGAATTCGGCGGACTGCTGGGCGGCTCTCCCATAATGGCTGTTAACAGCGCGAAAAGCGACGCTTTTATCAGCAGGGGCGGGCGCATTCCCGCGCCGATTCACAGTTTCAGGAATTAAGAAAAATCAAGTATTTTGAATTTTTATGCATGAAATTACTGACTCGATTTTTTCGCAGTTATTCTCCGCTTTCTTGAGAATATTTACAATTTAAAAAACTAAATTCGGCGACTGATAACCAAATCAGCTTCCTTATGCGTTATCTGCAACAGGAGCGGACGCGCGAATAACGGACGGCGTTTCAACATTGAATGTTTGCAGCGCGCAGGTGCTTTTACTGTTAAAAAGATCGCTTTGCGCAATGGCTTGCAGTATTTTATTTTCAATTTCAGGGGAAGTGATAATATCGCAGAGCTGGCGGGAGTGGGATATCATGCCATGTTCGTGATGATCAGCCGCGTTGTAGGAACGCATTTCAAGAGCGTTAAGAGTCGCGCCGCGCGCGCCGTTTGCCATTGCCAGTTTGCGGAATCGTTCAACTTCGTCTTCTTCTCCGACAAAGAAAACGCCGCGGGTATTGATCGTGCTTATTGAACTCGTGGATTTGTTTTTTCGTGAACCAAGACGCCGCCAATCGCTTGAACCGCGGACTTCATCCAGCGCGGCTATTACCTGTTCCATTGTCGCGGCATGAAGCCGTTTGCCCTGCCTGACGCGCAAGTTTACTACCGGCGCGCGGACATGGGTGCTGTATAAAAATCCCTGTCCGGGAACGTCCAGCCGCGCGCGGGGAATAAGGTTTCTTTCTATCAGTTCCGCATCGGAACGAGGGACAACAAACCAGATAATTTCTTTCTCTACCGGAATCGTTATGCGCAAAAGCCCCAGCTTGTCCCTCAACCCTACGCCTGAACCAAAAAAAACAACCGGCACGCATACGCCGAGTTCAAGTATTGCGTGGGCAAGAGCTTCTCCGACGCCTCTGGAAATAGTACAGCTGATAAGGGAATGATCCAGCGGCGGATGTTTGTCCGTTTTGCCGCAAAGTTTTTCAAGCTTGTCAGTATCAAAAGAAAACGGCGTTCCGCGAAGAAGATGTACAGTCCGCGAAAAAATACATCCCCGTCCGCCCATTTTTAAATCTGTCGCTTCAATAATACGCTGCATTATGCCTGTTTCATAGCCCGTAGGAACATACACGCGATAGAGCAGAGCCCTGTTTTCTTCAAGACTTGTAACAGGCTGAAGTCCCAAAAATCTCTGCTTGTCGATCAGGGATATTTGTTTGGCGTGATGGACAAAAACCAAAGGAAGCGCGAGATCGGACAGGCACTGGTCAAGGGCGGAAACTATATGTATGTCGGCGATACAAGCAATGACAGATAAATCGGTTTCCATTATTCCTCCATGTATTCATTCATGTTTTAAATATTCATGAGTACCCGTTTCGATTTCACTTTATCGATTATTCCCGACACAAGAATAATGATTATCGGGAAAACGCTTGCCGTGGCGACAATGCCGAAAGCGCCGTCCGCGCGAAGAGAATCATTACCAAGCCCCAAACCCATAGTTATAATGATGGGGACAGTGATAGGCCCGGTGGAAATGCCGGCAACGTCCCATGCTATTGAACAAAAATCTTCCGGAGCGAAAATTGTCAGAAGAAGCGCAAGCCCGTAACAAGGGGCAAGTATCCACGAAAGATGAATGCCTCCCGAAGGCAGAAGGTTGCTGAACAATATTCTCGCAAAGCCAATCGCCATGCCGCTCCCGACGCCGATGGCGGCTAACATTATCAATTTTGAACACTTAAAAATACCGGTGGTCATTTCTTCGACGGTATTTGCGGTAATGGCAAGTCCCGGTTCCGCGAAGATTGCCAGAAATCCCAGAAAAAAAACAATGGACAATATTACAAGATATGCGCCCATGATTCCGAAATTTGGGAACAGAGGGTGTTTAACAGGAATGTGAACATATTGATCGCCTAAAAGCCGCTGAGGGATAAATTTTTCAGGAGTCGGCCCGTTTTCTCCGGGAATCCAAATGTAAGTTTCAGGCCCGTTTTCTCCGGGAACGACTATAAACGAATGCGAATCAATGCCCTTGACGGTGATGGCTTTGCCGAGGCGCAGAGATTCCGTATACACGCGCTTAAGGGAAGTTCCCGCCTGAGAACTTATGGATGTAATGCCGCCAGTCATTCCAAGATTAAGGGTGAACATTCCAATAGCGGTAAAAATAATTCCCAACGTAGTAACGTCGGAATTATGTATTCGTTCGCGGGCAATGAAACTTATGGCAATAATAAGCACAAGAGCAAGCGGTAATACGGCAACCACTGCGGCCTTGAAAAATTCCATCAGCGATTGGGAAGTGAAAACCAAATGTGAAGCCGGCATCGGCGATTCATGTGCGGCTACCGTAAAATCGGGAAAACACTCGGCAAATTCCTCTGGGGAAAGATCGCCTGAATAAACCGCCCTTTCCGCCATTTTAATCAATTCTTCCTGATTGCCGGCAATGTAGAGAGCCTTTGTCCTCTGTTCAATGCCGGATGAAAAAAACGATACCGCGTCGCAAGGCGCAGGAACTTTGGGGGCGGTGAGCGCCGCAAGAAAAAGGACGCTTGCCACAGGCAGAGCCGAAGCGAGAGTAACAAGTCCCAAACCTGAGTTATGTGAACTCTTTACACCTGTTTTTGACACGCCTAGCCCAAGAGCTAAAATTATAGGAACGGTAACGGCTCCTGTGGCGGCTCCGCCGGCGTCCCATGCGAGATTTACCAGCGGGCGCAAAACAGGATTTTCATCAAACACGCAGCTTAGAACTACAATAACCGGAATAATAATAAATACAGGCGGTTTAAAAGGCCAGTCGAACATGAAGCG
>Ga0268262_10003963_pt1 | contig 15598 bp, 15 predicted proteins | sample TergutNc150P3_FD_190354 | JGI IMG/M metagenome (GOLD analysis project Ga0268262, IMG submission 190354) | Nasutitermes corniger P3 segment gut microbial community from laboratory colony in Florida, USA - Nc150 P3 (SPAdes) (version 2) | ecosystem: Host-associated > Arthropoda: Insects >... | reverse complement strand
AAAAATTGACAAGCCTCGGATAAATGAAACATTAACGTTTATTGCCGCCGCAGGACAAAATTCCCTTTCCGATTATCAGTTGAAAGCGGAAATACCGTTGAGCGAATTTACGGCGCAGAAGTGGTCAAAGGTTACAATACGCTATCAGGGGAATGATAGGGGGGTAACCGCAGACGGAAAAAAAGTGATGTCTCCGCCGCCCGAATATCATCCGCAAAAAGCGTTAGTTGACAATCAGGGAAGAAGAACAAGTTATATAGCGATTTTGATAAACCCTTCTTCCGCCGTCCCAATTGAGGACGGAACTGTCTATATAGACGAAATAATTCTTGAAGACTCGATTATGTATTACAGAATGAACGCCGGAACCGCCGTTGAATATGCAAAGTCAGGAACATTGGTTTCATTAGGCGGCATTCCGGTATTGTCGGATTTTTCAATATCCGCCGCCGTTGAATCCGAAGCGCGCGCCCAAAACGAACAGGAAGAACAGGATTTTTCAGGCAGTTTGGCAAACCGTTCCGGAATTGGAATCTCCGTGTTAGGCGCGAAAATTTCAGGTAACTTCGCGTTTACAACGGCGGAAGATATGTTTCTTTGGAATGCGGATCATTCGCTCTCAAGAACAATCGGCCATTTTTCCGTAAAAGAGGCGTTTTACCTCTCCCCTCAGGATAACAACGCGCGTCATAATTTTAACATGGCGTTTTCATCGGACTTTCACGCCAAGTTTGAGGCGGACGCGTTATATGACGATTCAAGACTCTGGCAAAAGTGGGACGCCGGGCTTGGTTATGCTTCTAAAAATGAATTAATCCCGTCCGCGGCGGTTAACGCTCAAGCCGTGTGGGCAAAAAACGGCGTTACGGCGGGAATGGGCAATTACGGCAATTTTTGGCTTGAAACATGGGAAACTCTTATTCCTGACGCGGGCATCGGCGCGGACGCGAGGAAAACGCAGGCGCAATTTGTTTTAACGCAAAGAACAAAACCTGTAGGAGCGGTTATTTCGCTGGAAGGCAATACAAACTCTACGGGCGCAAATAATGTTACGCAGTCAAACAGCTCCGTTTTTCTTAACGTTCCTTTAGTCTTTGCCAAAACAAATATTAATTTTAAAATGGGGCGCGGATTTAAAAGGCACTTGCGTTTTTTTGGAGACGGCGTGAAAGACGACGGCGGAAAATTTATTGAAAGCATAAAAGATTTTTTTCCGGTCTGGGGATTTTTCCCCGGTTATTCGCTTTTCGCGCCGGAACTTGAAGCGGCGGTAAATAAAGGACTTGACTCTTCCCCTTCGGCGCAATCCGCTTTTTATTCCTCTTTTAGCGATCATTTCAGCGCGAAAATTAATTTGCCTTCGATTTACAATCCGTCGGCTTTTTTTCTTCCCAATAAAATAAATTTCCAGATTGAAAGAACGCTGGAAAAAAAAATGGACACAAGCGCCGATAAACTTAACCTTGGCGGAGGTTTGGGTTTTTACGCGGTAAATATGTTCGGGGGCATGGGATACCGCCCCGTTTTTAAATTTTATCAAACTGACGAATATTCGCATTCAATTGACGTTTCAGTTTTTATTCCCAAAAACGAAAATATTTCTTTTAGGGCGCAGTCCGTATTAAGCGCGGGGTTTAAAGGGTACGGCGGAGGTTTGTTAAGTTTCGTCAATACTTTTACTGTCCGCTCCGAAGGCTATTGGCTTGAAAGTTTTGTTTCAGGCTGGGAAGTTCCGGTAAAAAAAAGTCTGTTAGGTGATTTTTATATAAAAATTATTTCCGCCGCTGAAAAACAAAATTCATGGCTTAAATTGCTTTCTTTCGGCGAAAATTATGAACAGCTTAGAAAAGAAAGCCTTGAACTGGTATTTGACAGGCAGACGGATTATCTGCGCTGGAGCGTAATCGCGTGCCACGAGGAAATAGTCAGGATTCAGGGAAGGCTTAATTTTTCGGCGTATATAAAATTAAGGGGCGGAGAAGACAAAGAAAAAGAAATTTTAATTTTTGACGTAATTCTTGGGACCGCTTTACGGGTTAGTTTTTGAAGAAGAATCTCCTGATCCCGCTTCTTTTTTCTGTTCCTGTTCAACGGCTGTTTTTTTCATATTGTTAATTATATTCTGAATATTAGTTCTGTTTGCCGCGTTGATTCTGCCGTTAAGCAATTTTTCAACTTCGGCAACGTCATTAAACCCTTCGCTGACTGACGTTTGAAGCTCGGTAATGCCTTCGTTGTTTTCGCCGTCCGCGATTATCAGCGCCCTTGCGAGGGCGAAACGTATTTCGCTCTTTTTGGGATTAACGGCGGTTGCGGAAATTTCAGTCAACGCTTTGCGGTATTCTTCAATCGCCCTTGCGTATAAAAGATTGTCTTCTAAAACTTGAGCGTATTCGTACCTCGCCTTCGCGTCCGAATTAAAGCTGAGATAGTTGGAATAACTGTCAATAGCTTCAACTTTTTTTTGCCTCGCCTGAGTTCTTGCGTACAGGAGCATAGCGTCTTTATTTTCTTGAAGGCTGATTGGGTACTTTGCCAATACTTCTTCCGCTTTGCCGTAACGTTCTAACGCGAATAATACTAAAGCGTGGTTGTATCCGTCATCCGCGCTTTCGGGAACAAGGGCAAGAAGCCTTGAATAATGTTTCTCGGCGGTTTCAATGTCGCCCATCCTAATCCTAGCGTAAGCCGCGGCTTTTAACGCCATCACGTTGTCCTTGTCTTTTTTTAAAATTGTCTCGAAATATTTAACGGCTTCTTCATATCTGCGCCTTTCATACGCAAGCCGCCCCAGATTGTATGTTGAAGCGGTCATTGTCCTGTCCGCCTGTTTTGCGCGGTTCAGCCATTTTTCGGCTTCGTCAAATTTTCCAAGATCAAAATATGCCATGCCCAGCGCGAAATATTCCTGCGCCGACGCCGGCGTTTCGCAGGCTGAAAATACGGATAAAAAAGAAAGAGTTAAAACGAAAAAAAAGCCGCGAATAAATTTTTTTATCATTTTGACCTGTTTAAAACCGTATTTTCAATCTCGCGCAGCTGCGAGCGGTAAAGGTTTGCCATGCCGGCTCCGTAATCGGACAGAAGCTGGATAATATTTCTTGGATTGGCTTCGGCGTCCCGTCCGTTTATTCTGTCTCCGGCGTCGCCGAGACCCGGCATAATATACGCGTTATTGTTTAACACGCCGTCCATCCATAACGTGTAGACGTCGCAGTTATCAAGCGCCCTCACGACTCTAAGCGCGCCCTTTAACGCCGCTATAACGTTGAAAAAAATAATTGACCGCGGTTTTACTCCGATTTTTAACAGATATTTTAATACTGTAACAAGGCTTCCGCCCGTAGCGTTCATGGGATCGGCGAATATTAAATCTTTGCCGTCAAGGGCGGAAAGGCTGAAAAACGATTTGTCAAGATCAAGAATATATTCCATGTCGTCTTCCTGTTTTTTATCGTTACGGTAAATTCTGAACAGCGCGAAAGGGGTTATGTACCCGTTGGATGAATATTCTTCAATTTCTTTGCTCATGATCATGGAAGGAAGAAGCGCGCCCCTGAGCATTACGCACATTACCGTATTGCAAATCTTGTCGTCAATATTGGTTATTTTATGAACCGCGTAATTTTGCGTTGGACTTGTTACGGGAGTTTTTACGATTAGGTAATTTTTTTGCGAACCTTTGCTTGTCCATGCAAGTTTAAAAAGCATCTCATAGGCGCGCTGGATATAATACACAAATTCTTTGTTGTCCGTATTTATGTCCCGTAATTTTGCGATAACGCGGGAAGCCTCCGAATGATCTTCCTGAGGGGAAATAAACGAATAAACATGAAGTCTCGGGTTTTTTTGGCATATTTCCTGCATTAATTCGCCCATATCGTTATAAATGGAAATGAGGGCGTTTTGCGCGTCTTTTTGCCCTTCCTGCACTTTTGGAAAAATATCAAGAGTTTTACAAAAAAGCGTATTCATATTTTTAAGTCCGGCTTTGTCATCGGCGGTTAAACAGTCGTCTAATTCACCGGCTTGTAAAATTATTTTATCCATAAATACAGTATAATAAACTTAACCTGTAATTGGCTAGTAGTTTTTACGCGAGCCTGATTGACAAACGGCAAAAAAAAGTGGATTTTAAAAGAGTATGAAAAGGTTTTCCGTTTATTTGTTAATAATTTTTCTTGGCGCGGCGGTTTTTTTTATCTCATGCTCAGGCAGAGCAGGTTCCGTGGAAAGAGAGGACCTTTTTTCGCTTGAAATCGGCCCGCTGGAAGATCAAATCGCGCTGTATAAGCTGGAGGGGACAAGGGGCATAAGGCGCACCGCTTTTACGATGAGGGACGGGTTGTTTTTTATCTCTGACGGCAACAGCGGAAAAATATTGCGTTATAACTCCTACGGCAATTTGCTGTTTATGATTTATAACGATGAAACCAATCCCGCGCCAATCACCCTTAAAACAAACATTCAGGAAGACGAACAGGCGACACGCTGGGCGTTTACTTATCCGCTTGAAGAGCCGGGCTGGATTACGGTGGATTCGCGGAAACATATTTTTGTAGAAGACAGGCTGTCGCAGCAGGATCGCCGCTCTGACTCCGAAACCAAAGCGGTGCTTGACGGCATAATTTTACATTTTGATCAAAACGGGCGTTTTGTTAATTATCTTGGCAAAGAAGGAATCGGCGGAAGCCCCTTTCCCAGAATAATTGGAATGAGCGCGTCTGTCAGGGACGAGCTTGTCGTAATCTGCCGTATTCCCGACGGCTGGAACGTTTTCTGGTTTAATTCATCCGGCGCGCTCCTTTACCTTATAAAAATTTCTTCAAGCTTAATTCCCGCTTTGCCCAACTGGCCTGACGCCCTTTCCGTAATAGACAGTATTACTCCGGCTCCCGACTCAAGAAAACTTTATATAAAAGTTGATTATTCCCGTGATATTTATGATCAGTCTACAAACACCCGGACAGGAAGCGAGCCTGTAAGTTCCCATTTATGGATGCTTAACGTCGAGGACGGAGGAACTTATGCCGGCTCCGTAGAAATCCCTCTTTATGAAGTAGCGGACGGCGGGCGGCCTTCGGGCGTTAAAGTTTTTTATTCTATTCTTGGCGCGGCGCGGAACGGGCAGACGCTTTTTTACTTTCCGGTGGAAACTGGATATTCCCTGCTCTTTGTCGATACAAATTCGCGTGAGCACCGCAGGGGATATATTCAATTTTCCATGGATGAGCTTAGGTACAACGATTTTTTCCTGTCTGTAGACGGTATCCTTTCCGCCATGCTTGCGGATAATTTTAACGTGAAACTTGTCTGGTGGCGCACCGACAAACTCTTAGGAGCGCTTCCGTGACCGGCGGCGGCAAGCAAAGGCCAAACGCGAAATATAAATTAAGCAGGCCGGACAACGCCAAAGTCAGGCAGGAAGAATTAAATTTTTATTACAGCCGGGAAAACAGGCTTGCTAAAGCGCCAAAACACGTTCAAGAACTTTACAAGGAAAAAAAGCAAAGCCGTTTTGGATTTCTGGGTGTTCTTATAGCCGACAGGCCAAGAAAGATACTTTTTTTTTCTATCATTCTTTTGTGCGCGATGATATGGGTTTTTTCATTTTTAGGTTATTTTGATTTTTCCTATAACCTTGACGGAAATATAATAAATGTTTCCGCTTCCGTTTATGAAGGCGCGACTGTCGTCGTAATTAAAAAAACTGTAAAAAGCAAAGACGCGTACACAGGCGCTGTTGACATGGCGGTGTCAGTTCCGGTTTTACAGCCTGAAGATGATTTTCCGGTTTTTTATCACAGGCTTTTTTTCTCGCTTGATAAAGAGGAACGCTACAGTTTTGCCGTCCCGTTTGAATCCCCCGAACTGCTTATCGCGCTTCAAACTGAAAAAAATTCGCTAAACCTGAAAGTGTCCGCAAAGCCCATTGACTAATTTTATTATTTATGCTATTTTACGCTTATGATTCAACTGTATTTTTTATCCGTTTTATGCAACGGGGTTGCGGGGTATCTATTATTCTCCATAAATGAGGGAATGTCTGAAAAGCCCCAACTTCCAATTAATACCCCTACTTTTTACCTTATTCTGGGCATATTAAGCGGTATAACAGGCATTTTAAAGTTACTGTCGCCGCTCCCTTCCAGCATTAACGCCGTAAGGGGAGTGCTTATTTTTGGAGACCTTATACCGTCTGCCGCCGGAATTGCCGCCGGCATTGTGTTTATTTTTGGGATTTACCGCAAAGAGGGGGCTGAAAACAGAGGACAGTTGGATCGTATTGGAACTAACCTTTTAACTTTCAAAAGGCCGTTAGGCTTGGTTTTAATGGCGGCCGCTTTTATACATTTTATATTTGGAGAAATACTCTTTTTATAAAAAATTATAGTTTAACCTTAACTGTAAATTGTAAATTCATAACCGACAGCTCCGCGCCGGCTTTATTTGGAATAGGGTAGAATTTTTTGTTGTCTAAACTGTAATACGCTTCTCCTTCAGTTTTGGAAATATACCGGTAAGAAGTGTCAAGTGAAAATTTGATTTTTTCTAAATCAAGCGAGAAACTGACCTTGGGTTCAATAAAAAGCCCGAAGCTTGAAAAATCCTTATAAAAAACCCCTGTACGAAGATGGTTGTCCGCCGCCGCGCAATAGGTAAGAGGGCTTATTTGAAAAGAAAGATCAAAAGAAAAAGGGGAAAGAATGTTCGTGCCGATTGAAAAACCTGCGGCTAAAAGAAGCCAGTCCTGCTGGTAAGAAATTACGTCGCCGCTAAGAGATATATTTTGGGCGTCTTTAATAGGTTCGTATTTTCCTGATCCTTCTGGATTTTCCTTGGCGTATTTATAATAGCCGTTTTTTGCGGTAAAATCAAAATGCATCCATGAACCGCTGATAAACGGCTTTATATATAAAAATTTAATTGGAATAGACGCGCCGACGTATAAATCGATCCAAATAAGGGCGTTTGTTTTATTTTCATGGCTTGAAAAATGGGTAAGGGCGTCATTTTCTACAGACATCCAGTCGCGGTCTTCCATGATGCCTGTTTTTCCGGGAATTCCGGCTTTTATTGCCAGCGAGGAAAAAAAGCCGGGACCGCTTAAAATGTCGGTTAAACCGAAATCGGCGTTAATTCCGGCGTAAAGGACAGGCTTCATCTCCCAAATAAGTTCGCTCAGAAATTCCCCATTTGTTTCTCCCGGAACAGAATAGACAAGCTCCAAAGCCTGCCCGTTTAAAACGCCGAAACCGCCTCCAACCGTAAAACCATATTTTCTGTTTTGCTGAACTAAATTTTGCTGATCCTCTTGACAGAATACGGGATTAACCGCCGATAATATATTTAATATGATGAAAAAAAATTTTAAAAAAGCTATATTCTTCATTGATATGAGAATAGCCTTGAAACCCTCTCTTAGTCAATTGAGGGTTTTCCAAAACTTCAGTTTTTGGGGAACTTGCTTTTTGGACAGTTTTTCCGCAGTCTTTTCTAAAAAGACAAAAGTTTTTGAAAAGCCCCAATTATCTCTTGTATTGTTATTTATCGCCCTTATGTCATTTTTATTATGTTCCTGCAGTACAAAAAAAGACGAGATAGACATAATTCCGCCCATTACTTCCCCCCTTTCCGGGGACTATATTGGTTTTGGAGTAATAACGGAATCATTTACCCATATAAACGCCGATCCGTCGCCGGACAGCTCTTCTATAGGCTACCTCAGGCGGGGTTCGCTTGTGCAGATAATCAGGCGGCAGACTATTAAAACGAAGGACGGTTACATTTCATGGGTTTTAACGGGCGGACAACAGCAGGGCTGGCTTAAGGAAGACGTGATGGATATTTACAAAAATGAAAATCAGGCTATAACCGCTTCGGAGCTGTTATCCAGGTGAATAGGGCGCTTTTTTTCATAATACCCCCATTCGCCGGCGCGGTTATCGGTTTTATCACAAACGCAATCGCCATAAAAATGCTTTTTCGCCCTCTTAACCCAATACGCGTTTTTGGAATAAAACTGCCGTTTACCCCCGGCATTCTTCCGCGCCAGCGCAAAAGGCTCGCCCTCAGCATTGGCGCAATGGTGGAAAGGGAACTGCTGACGGCGGAAGTTTTAAGAAACCGCCTTGCCAATATTGACGTTAAAAGTTTTCAAGGGATCGTTACGGAATTCTTGCGCCGGGACGACGTGCGCAAAGAGTTTGAATCAAAAGGGCGCGTGCTTATGCGGAGCATTTTTTCAAAGATGAACGCCTTACAGCGTTTTTTTGTTTCCGCCGGACAGTACGATCAAACGATTGAACAGAAAATGCCTGAAATAGTTGACGAATTAATTTCCAGCGTGGAAAGCCTTTTGCGCGAGGACAGAATTAAAGCGAAAATACTTGCCGCCGTTGACAATCAAGTGGAGAACATATTAATTTCCATAGACATAAAAACCCTTGTTTCGGACAGGATTGACTCCCTTGACATGGAACGCGTGGAAAAGATTATCCTTGACGTAATGGCGGATCAATTTAAATGGATTAACGTCTTCGGCGGTTTTTTAGGCTTTTTAATAGGCCTGTTTCAATCGGCGTTTACATGGTTTTTCAGATAACGCCCAATTGTCCGCACGCTCCCATAACGGAGCGTCCTTTATGAAGGCGCATGGTAACTTTTAACCCGTAATTTTCCAGCATTCGGATAAAATCTTCCGTTTCTTTTTTCTCCGGTCCGCAAAGGGGAATTCCTTCAAATTTAAAACCCTCGACAGGATTCCAAGGGATAATGTTTACAATTGCGTCTAACCCTTTTGCGAAGGCGGCGGCGGATTTCGCGTCCGTATTTCGGGTGTTTATTTGTTTGAGTAACGGTATTTCAAGAGTGATCCTGCCGCCGCTTTTTTTTTGAAAAAGCAGAAGGTTCTCCTTTATTTCTTCAAGAGGGTTTGATTTTGTTATGGGCATAAGTTTTTGGCGCAGGGCTTCATCGGCGGTTGTAAGCGAAAGGGCGAGCCTGACATACGGCCCGTTTTGCGCGAGGTCGTAAAGGCCGCCGCAAACGCCGCAGGTGGAAATTGTAATTCTTCGCGTGGAAAAGTTTACGCCTTTTTTATTGTTTAACAGCAGAATGGCTTTTCGTAAATTGGGAAGGTTCAAAAGCGGCTCGCCCATGCCCATTACGACGATGTTGTCTATGATATGCCCGGAATTTCCGCCGCCGCAGGCGAGCCGTAAGAGTAAAAATTGTTCGATTATTTCAGCGCAGTCAAGATTGCGTTTGAATCCAAGCGATCCTGTCTTGCAAAAAACGCAGCCTGCAGGGCATCCGACTTGAGTGGAAAGGCAGGCGGTAAGGCGGCCTTTGCCGTCATTTAGCAGCACGGACTCAATTTTTGAGCCGTCTTGCAGGGATAAAACATATTTTTTTGCGTCTCCGTCTTCATGCTCGCTGTCAATCGCGCTTGAATAAAGGCGGCAGTTTGCGTTTAACTCGCCGCGAAGGGACGCTGGAATATTAGTCATCTCTTCAAAAGAATTTGCCCCTTTGGCTATCCATTTAAAAATTTGAGCGGCGCGGAAACGGGGCAGGGAAGGGAATAAATTTTCTATTTCTTCAGGAGTAAGGGAGGAAAGGGAAATCATTGCGTGTTTGCCGCGCGTGATTTTTCGCTTTTATGCGGTTCGTTGATCGTTTCCAGCATATCTGTAATTTTTTGATTTTTAACTCCAATCTTTTGGCACGTCTCCAGCGTTTCAACTGCGCTCCGTTTGTCGCCAGCTTTAAGATAACAATCCGCAAGCTCCGTATAAAGACGGTAATTTTTACTGTCCTGCTGAATTAACCGCTTGAACGACATGACGGCTTCGTCAAATTTGCCCTGTTCTTTTGTAATAAGGGCAAGCCCCATGACGGCGTATGTGTCAAATTCAATATTTAAAGCCCTTTCGTAAAATGTTTTCGCGCTTTCAAAATCATCCAAATTACGGTACGCGTCCCCGGCGCGGGTAAGAATCATTTTATTTCTTGGGTCCTGTTCAAGTATGCGGAGCCAGTAAACAAGAGAAACTTTTACCTGATTCATGCCCCGGTAACAGTCGGCAAGCCCGAAAAGCGCGTAAAAATTATCCTTATCCCTTTCAAGCACTGATTCAAAATACGGTATGCCTTTGGCGAAGGTTTTTAATTTTCTGTGGCAGTTTCCAATCGAAGTAAGAACCCGGATATCAACGTCGCGGCTGGATGATTCCAGCATTCTTTCCCAATAGGATAACGCTTCTTCGTATTCTTTAAAATCGTAATGCAAATGGCCAAGACCGATAATAGCGTAAGGGTTTGATTTTTCCAGTTCCAAAACTTTTAAATAGTTGATTTTTGAATTGCCAAAATCACGGACCTTCCTGTAAGCGTCCGCTATTCTTGTAAGGACGGTTATGTTTTTATCGTCATGCACAAGGTACTGTTCCCAAATTTCAATCGCCTTTTGATACTGGTTCATCGCCTTGTAACAGTCGGCAAGACCGAAAAGCGCGTAATTGTTTCCCGGATGGTGGTTAAGGCATCTTTGGTAAAAATTAACGGCGTCGCGGATAGAATTGTTTTTCCGCGCCGCGTCCCCCATTCCTACAAGCGCGTAATTGTTATTTTCATCCAAAAGAAGAATCTTTGAAAAACAGTCGATAGCCTCGCTCACTTTGTTTTCTTTTAACAATTGGTAGCCGTGTTTTGAAATTTCCGCGATCTTTTGCGACTCGGAGGGATAATGAGGCTCATGGTGATGCTGCATATCAGTCATTTTTTACTTCCTGTTGTTCGTGTAAAAAGGGGTCTCCCTCTATAATGCCGTCCTGTTCTCCGCCCTCGCCGTCGTCCTCATGAATAAGGTCATGTAAAAGAAAACTTAATTTTTCGATTAACGGCTGGGCTTTATTGCGGTCGTGCGCCATCCAGTACATCCGCAGAGCTTCAAGCGGCCTGTCTTTTGAATTATAATAATCGCCCGTTCTTGAAAGCCCGTCCGAATAGCCTGTAGTCATAAAAATTCTTCTGGCGCTTTCAACGTCGCCTTCATTGAACTTTTGATTCCCCTTGCGGTTTAAAGCCGCTTTGTCCTGCCCGTCAACAGCGGAAGGTTCCGTTACTCGTATAAATGCGTTTTTGTCATCAAATTTTTCTAATATTTTTTTATCCATAATTTTTCTTTATTACTTTAATTATCACCTTTATTTATAAAAAAAACAAGAAAAAATCAACAATTGATCTCCCATATTCTCTTGAGTCCGTTTTCTGCAAATTAGGAATTTCAGCCTTTAAATAATCCTGCCGGGGGCGGTGTATAAGAACTTTTGTCCCGTTGGATACAAGGGCGGAGGCGGCGATATTCGCCGTAAGTTCCCATTTAAACTGGTACGGAAAGGGCGGATCAAGGAAAATAATGTTAAAAGGGGTTTTAGAGCGTTTTACGTATAATTCCGCCGGCATAAACCGGCAGTTTATGCGGCAGGGGGAAATTGACACGTTTTCAAGCAGGATTTTCCGCTTTAACTTGTCCTGTTCCACGGCTTCAATGTAAGACGCCCCCCGTGAAGCGGCTTCCAGAGCGATAATGCCCGATCCGGTAAAAATATCAAGAAATGAAAGCCCCGTTATATCCCCAAGGCAGGCGAAAACTGACTCCCTCATCTTGTCCATGCTGGGTCTGATTTCAAATGATCCTTTAGGGACGGAAATTTTTCTGCCGGCAAGGCTTCCGCCTGTGATTCTCATATTTTGATTTACGCGCTTCCGAGAAGGCCGTTTAATTCCGCGTTGCTTACAACAGGTTCCGCTATTACATTATCCGTGGGGACGTATGATTCTTCTATCAATTTTTTGCGTTTTTGGCTGTCCGTTCTTAATTTTGCTATAATTGCCGGCATTTCCGGAAATTTATAAGCAGAGAAAGGACTGGAATTGCTGGTTATTTCATTAATAATCTGGCTAAACTGCCATTCAGCGTCCAATATATTATCCGCTTCAACTTCCCTGTCAAGGAATTTAAGGTTTTCAAGGAATTTTACGTTGAGCGTGTCCAATATGGAACTGATAAATTCAATATCCGCAATAGTTTGACGGTAGAAAATCTGAGGGTCGGTATCAAGACGCAGAAGATCACGAATCATTCTGATCCTTACGTTCAAGATGAATAATGTATCTTCAAAATTTATACGTTTATTCATTGTATTGTTATAATTATCGGTTATTATTTTATAAATAAACAGGAAATTAGGATGATAACTGAGGATTTTCCAAAACTTAAATTTAACGGAAAAACCGGGCTTTTGGACAGTTTTTACAGAGACTATTACAAAACTAACCGAGTTTTGTAATAGCCTTAACTATTATATTTTTACATGACATTTGCAGGAAGGCGGGCGTTACAGCCGGCGGTCTTTCTGTATAAGGAGCCGTTGACATTATGTCGATAATTTTTCTATAATAATGTTCAGGGATCAAGAGGGGGGAAATGTCCGCGCCGCTGCAACTAGCGTTTGTCAATTTTACCGCAAACTCATATATAATCGTTGAAGGTAAAAGAAACGCAGACAGGTTTTTTATAATTCGTTCAGGAAAAGTAAGACTCTCCAAGGAAGTTCAGATTGTAGCCGAAGAACAGGGCGATATGCTTGGTCCCGGCGACTTTTTCGGCGTTGTCTCTACAATGTCCGGCCATAGCCATATTGAAACCGCTCAGGCTATGACTGACGTTACCCTAATCTCGGTTCAAAAAGAGCAGTTCAGCCAGTTAATACAGGGCAACGCGCCTGTGGCGATGAAAATAATAATGCAGTTTTCCAGAAGAATGCGCTATTTGGACGAAGCTCTTACAAGGCTGACTTTAAAAACCAACGCGCAGGAGAACCCAAGCCATATTTTTTACGTTGGCGAATATTATGTTAAACATAATCAGCTTAATCAGGCTTTTTATGCCCTTCAAAAATATGTTAAATACTGCCCGAAAGGCGAAAATATGCAAAAAGCAGTCGAGTATTTGAAAAAAATCGCTCCCTATGTTAAAAACGTTCAGCAGGCTCCCAAACCGGGCGAGATGGTTCGCTCTTTTTCAAAAGATCAGATTGTTTTTTGTGAAGGCGAGCCGGGAGACGAGCTTTTTATCATTCAAAAAGGCTCCGTTAAGATAATTAAAATTACCGACAACAACGAAATTCTGCTCGCTGTCTTAAAAACCGGTGATATTTTTGGAGAAATGGCTCTTTTGGAATCAAAACCGAGAGCCGCCGGAGCCGTCGCCTACGAGGATTGCCAGCTTATGGCGGTAAACAGGGCAAATTTTCAGCAGATGATTCAAACCCAGCCGCAATTAATAGCCCGTCTTACGACATTGCTCTCTGAAAGAATATGGCTTATTTATAAACAGCTTGCGAACACACAGATACACGATCCTTTAGGCAGGATGTTCGATATGCTTCAGATTCAGTTGGACAAGAAAAAAGTTGATATTAACACGATAACAAATTATACGTTTGATTTTGGTTTAAAAGAGCTGGGCAGTATGGTAGGTCTGTCCCAAGGGGACGCTTCGATATACGGCAAAAAATTGATGGAAAACCGCGCTTTCCAGATAGCAAATGAAAAGCTGTTCGCAAAAGATGTTAAAGAAATCTCAAGGCAAAATTCATATTACCGCAAAATGCAGCAGTTGGAAAAAGCCCGCATGGAAAATAAAGTTATTAATTAGAGTCTGTCTATAATGTGGAACACATTATAGACTCGGACTTCAGTCCGCGACTACCTATTTGACATGACTCTATGTTTTTTTTAATGGCCCATCAAATCATCCTGACTAACCCATCCGCCTGAGTTTTCGCGCCCATGCTGAACATATTGCCATTGTTTTCCAGTATTGTCAATAAAATCTTTTCCCATAATGGTTACAGTATCTCCTTTGCTAATAGTTTTGATTACTCTTGAGGTTGCCGAATGATCGGCGTAAAGGTTTGTGTTGGCAATTACTCCGTCACTGTATGGTTTAAATGGTATATTACCATAGGCGTCCCTAATATATGATACCTTCCTCCAATTCCTTCCATATTTTTCATAGGTTCCTGCTCCTCCTCCTTGCCCCCTATAAACCTTCTTTAATTCCTCGCCGTCATCGAAAGCATAATTTCCCGCTCCGCCCGCCGCTTCCCGAATAATAAAAAAATTAGGATTATTAAAAATTTCTCCCGCATCTATTAATACGCCGCTTTTCTCAAAGGTAACGCTTGTCAGCGGATTGCCATTGAATGCTTCAAAATTAATTAGTTTAACGCTTGCGGGGATAGTAACGTGGGTTAGTTGGTTGTTTTGAAACGTCTGTGATTCAATTTCTGTAACTCCGTTTCCAATGATAATGCTTTTTAATTGATTGTCTCGAAAAGCTCCGCCCCCAATGGCAGTAACGCTGTTTGGTATGGTAACTGAGGTCAATTGATTTCCGCCAAAAGCTCCAGCCTCAATTTTTGTAACGCTGTTAGGGATGGTAATGCCTGTCAGCTTGTTTCCATAAAATGCGCTATTCCCTATGGTTGTAACGCCGTTTGGAATTGTAAAATGTCCTGTCAGCCCTTTGTTCAGATACGCCTTATCTGCAATTGCAGTTCCGCTTACGGAATGCGTGGAATTTGGCGTTGCCGTTGCGTTAGCTGACATTGCCGCGCTGGAAACGGAAGCGTCCTGAGCAGACGTTTGCGTTGTTTGCGCGCTTGCCGTTGAAACTGCGGCGGTTCTCTGCGCTGATGAGGCGGCTTCAACTTTTAATTGCACATAATCGTATTTGTCCTCGCTTTGCGAAGCCGTCGCCCTGACAAAAATGTTAGCCGCTGTTTCTTTCGCGTCCACAATAAGCGTTCCGCCAGGAGAAATGTTTGTTCCGTCCGCAACCGCCCCCGACCCGTCGCTTTTTGAACTGACCGACCATTTCACATTTTGGCTAGGATTATTTTTACCCGTAACGGTTGCGCTGAAATTCATCGTGTTGCCTTTTCCGATTGAGTTTGCGCCGTTTGAATTGACGACGACAGACTCCACTTGCGGACTGCACCCTGCAAGAGCCAATGCGGTTATAACCGTGAAAACAATAATTCCAAAACATTTTAAAAATACTTTCATAACTCCTTACTCCTTATTTCGTGATTTATAAAAAACCGGAATTTCCGCGCAGAGGCGAAAATCCGGCGTTTTACCAAGAGAAAATAAAAATAACGTGTAAAAAAGAGATGTTTTTCTGTTTGTATGGCTGTTATCGAATGGGGGGGGGCACACTATGCACGCCGTTTAAGGCGTGTAGCTGAACCAAACTCAAACGCCCCGGCATCGAACAGCGTATCCCAGATGAACAAAATGAGGCGAGATTTATCTCGCCGTCCATGCCGCGGTCAAAGCGAGGTGTGCAACACTTTTTAGAAAATTTATTAATCACGAATAAATTCCTTCACTCCCCAACAGCACGCCGTTTAAGGCGTGTAGCTGAACCAAACCCAAACGCCCCGGCATCGAACAGCGTATCCCAGATGAACAAAATGAGGCGAGATTTATCAAGAGGGGAACCTTCACCCTTCGGGTTCGG
>Ga0268262_10003962_pt1 | contig 15598 bp, 12 predicted proteins | sample TergutNc150P3_FD_190354 | JGI IMG/M metagenome (GOLD analysis project Ga0268262, IMG submission 190354) | Nasutitermes corniger P3 segment gut microbial community from laboratory colony in Florida, USA - Nc150 P3 (SPAdes) (version 2) | ecosystem: Host-associated > Arthropoda: Insects >... | reverse complement strand
GAAACCATTGACAATTCCTATGCAATCATATAATATTGCATAGGATACTTAAAAGGAAGTGAAATATGAACAACGAAAACAGGAAAGTATCTGATTTTATCAGTGAAACTTACCGGGATTTACCCCTCGAAATGCGGGTTAGGGTAAATATGACGGCGAATGAACTTCTGGAAATCCAGAGGAGGAATAAGGCGTTGATTGAGGATGGGAGAGATAGGGAGAAAGGGAATAAGAGGAGGAAGAAATGAAAAGGAGTATTTATATTTGTTTTTTTTCTTTATTGGTATTTTGTTGTAAAAGTGTTGAACGCGTAGATAATAGCATTGTACCTGAGCATATTGAGAATGATACTCTGGTTATTGCAATTGAAGAATTTGATGATGGGCATAGTGGCTTTGAGCAAATTACAATAAGTTTACAAAACAATTCTCTTAATGAAATAGAATTTTCAGGTCAATCCTTTTTTGAAGATGCTGAAGGTCATTATAATATATTAAATTTACCATCCAAAATGTATCCTGGTACAAAAAGATTAGTAAAACTTCGCAGAATATATTATAAATCAGAAGGACAAACATCATTTAGTTTTACAGGTGATTTCTGGGGTATTACCGGATTTGAACTTGATAATAGTTCTGGTTGGAGAGTTTCTACATCTGATCTTAATGTTCATGATATATTTTTAACAATAGTATTTAGAATTGGGGGAAAAATATATACAAATTCATATCATTTACATAATTAAGAATATACAAGTTTTTAATTGGAGGCATATCATGGAAGACAAAATATCTGAATTTAGCGATAAATGTATTATCATAAAAATACATGACGAATACCCGTCAGTATATGAAAGAGTACGTCGTTGCTGGATAATCAATAAGGGAAGAGCTGAACAAGCTGATTATGTGTTGGCTGTCATTAGAGGTAAAGTAGAAGGAGTATTTGAACCATCACAATGGTATTATATACCTATGGAAGAATGTAAAAAAATTGATTCTTGTAAAAAAAGAAATCAACTTTGTAGGAGGATAGGGTTTGTTGGTGAAGAAGCAGACGCTGATGCACAAAACAAATATCTAAATAAATATATTCCTGATTGGTTTATGAGACCCGGACCTGGTCCAATTCGATACACATATGAAATATAGCCGAATCGGTGACAGTTACCTTATACGAATGAAACTAAAAAAACTTTCAAATGGACAGCTCTTATATTTTCTTGTTGCTATTTTTCATTTATTGTATTAAAACAGATATATGGCAAACAAAATAACGCAAATACAAAAAAGGATATATGTTATTCGCGAGAAAAGGGTAATGCTGGACAGTGATTTAGCCCCTCTTTATGAAGTGGAAGTAAAAAAGCTAAATCAGGCTGTGAAAAGAAACATAAAGCGGTTTCCCAGTGACTTTATGTTCCGGTTGACAAAAAATGAATTTGCCAAGGTGGTCACAAATTGTGACCACCTTCAGAATATTAAATACAGACCCACTTTGCCTTATGCGTTTACAGAACAGGGAGTAGCAATGTTAGCGGCGGTATTAAACAGCCAGAAAGCAATAAATGTCAATATACAAATTATGCGCGCTTTTATTCAGTTGCGTAATTATGTTTTCAACAATGGTACATTATACGAACAAATAGGAGATTTGCGTAAACTTCTCATGCTCTACATTGAGAAAAACGACAAGCGGGTAAATGAAATCATCATTGCCCTGAATAATTTAATCGAACATCCTCCGAAAACCAAAGCGATAGGTTTTAACGCAAACTAAGCAATGAAAAAGCCATAAAATGGTAATTTTCTTCTTTGTATGATTGACAAACAGTTCACTTTCTACTACCATAATCACATTATAAGCAGCAAGGGCGTTGCGGACGAAGGGTCTGCCGCGCCTATTTTTTTTGCCGTTATGGAGGGGATAAAATGAGTAAATTGACAGTACCGCAGGATTACCGATCAATTCTGTCGGTGTATGAGACTCAAACCGCCATTGGCGTTATAAAGCGGGTATTCGAGGATAATCTGGCGGGCGCTCTTAATATCAAGCGTGTTTCAGCGCCGCTTTTTGTTGACCCGTGGACAGGGGTGAACGATGACCTTAATGGCGTGGAGCGCCCGGTCGAGTTTGACGTGAAAGAAACCAAGAAAAATGTGCAAATTGTTCAGTCCCTTGCCAAATGGAAACGCGTGGCGCTGAGCCAATACGGTTTTCCGGTGGGAGAAGGATTGTATACCGACATGAACGCCGTGCGGCGCGATGAGGAAATGGACAACATTCATTCCATTTACGTTGATCAGTGGGATTGGGAAGTGGTTATAGACAGGGCTTCGCGTAACGAGGAATTTTTGAAAAAGACGGTTAAAGCGATTGTAAACGCTATTTGCGATACGGCGGACAAAATAAAAGCGCAGTATCTGGCTTTAAGCGTCAACCTTTCGCGTGATGTGCGATTTATTACGACACAGCAGCTTGAGGACACTTACCCCAATCTGACGCCGAAAGAACGCGAAAACGCCTGCTTAAAAGAACACAAAACCGTGTTTATCATGCGGATAGGCGATACATTAAAATCCGGTATTAAACACGACGGGCGCGCGCCGGATTATGACGACTGGACATTAAACGGCGACATTGTGTTTTGGAACGATGTGTTAGGCTGCGCTTTTGAGATTTCCTCAATGGGAATCCGTGTCGATGAACAATCGCTGGATACGCAGCTTATCAAAGCGGGATGCGATTACCGCAGGAAGCTGCCTTTTCACAAAATGCTGCTTGAAGGCAAACTCCCGCTGACCATGGGCGGCGGTATCGGCCAGTCAAGGCTGTGTATGCTTCTGCTGCAAAAGGCGCACGTTGGAGAGGTGCAGGTTTCCGTGTGGGACGAGAAGACCGTGTCAGGTTGCAAGTCCGCCGGAATCGCGCTATTATGATATATGCGAATAGACGATAAACTGCTTGAGTATCTGGAGGAGCTATCCTGCCTGACGCTTTCGGCTAATGAAAAAACCAGATTAACCAAAGATTTGCAGGAAATTCTTGACTACATGGCGCGGCTCGGCGAACTGAATACGGACGGCGTGGTTGAGCGCAGTCATCCGTTTGATAACGTCAATGTTTTTCGTGATGACGCGGCGCGCCCCTCGTTTGATCGCGCGTTGATTTTGAAAAACGCGCCGGCGCGGAATGACGAGATGATTATCGCGCCGAAAACGGTTGAATAAAAGGTTGATGATAATGTTTGCAAATAGCGCGTTAGAATTATCGGCGCTCATTAAAGCGAAGAAACTCAGCGCCGTTGAGGCGGCAAGCGCGTATATTGATGTAATCGAAAAAAACGACAGCCGTTATAACGCGTTTTTGACGGTGTCAAAAGAAAACGCCTTTGTCCGCGCGCAAGAAATTCAGATGCGCCTCGCTGAAGATGGCGAGATACTTTCACCGCTTGCGGGCGTGCCAATCGCCATTAAAGATAACATTTCTACCGAAGGAATAGAAACGACCTGCGCGTCAAAAATGCTCAAGGGGTACACGCCCGTGTTCAACGCGGCGGTTATTGAAAAACTGGAAAAAGCCGGCATGGTTGTCATCGGGAAACTCAACATGGACGAGTACGCGATGGGCGGCTCCAGCGAAACGGGAGCGGATGGCCCGGTACATAATCCCTGGGATGTTTCCCGCGTTGCCGGCGGTTCATCGGGGGGCAGCGCCGCGGCTGTAATCGCGGGTGAGGTACCGATTGCGCTTGGTTCCGATACGGGCGGCAGTATTCGCCAGCCCTGCGCTTTCTGCGGCGTTACCGGCATTAAGCCGACCTACGGTTCCGTGTCGCGGTACGGGCTGGTGGCGTATGCCTCATCCCTCGACCAGATTGGCCCTATCGGGCAAAACATTGACGACTGTGCCGCCTTGCTGTCAATTATTTCCGGGCCGGATACGCGGGACAGCACCTGCGTTATAGAAAAGCCGTTTGAATTCGACGAACCAAAATCAAAACTGGAAGGCGTGAAGATAGGGCTGCCCCGCAATTATTTTTCCGGCGGCATTGACGACGAAGTAAAGTCCGCTGTTCTGGCGGCGGCGCGGGAGTTTAAGGCGTCAGGCGCGATTATCGAAGAATTTGAAATGCCGCTGATGGATTATATGATCCCCACTTACTACATTATCGCCTGCGCCGAAGCGTCGTCAAACCTTTCGCGGTATGACGGTTTGAAATACGGTTACCGCAGTTCCAACGCCGGGTCGCTTTCCGAAGTGTACCGTCTTTCCCGCAGCGAGGGTTTTGGGCTGGAAGTAAAAAGAAGAATAATGCTTGGCTCGTTTGTGCTTTCATCCGGCTACTACGACGCGTATTACAAAAAAGCATTGCAGGTACGCGCCCTTATTAAAGACGCTTACACAAAGTTGTTCACACAATTTGACATGATACTTTCTCCGGTCGCGCCTACCACGGCGTACAAAATAGGCGATAACATCAGTGATCCCATGAAAATGTACATGGGGGACATTTATACCGTATCAATCAACCTGGCGGGGCTTCCCTCAGTCGCGCTTCCCTGCGGATTTGACAAACAAAAGTTGCCCATCGGTTTTCAGTTAATCGGGGACGCTTTCTCGGAAAACAAACTTATCGGCGCGGCGCGGGTGTATCAGTCCCGTACTGATTACCACCAAAAAAGACCTGAGGGTATAAAAGCATGAAGTGGGAAACCGTCATCGGCCTTGAGGTTCACGCCGAGTTGTCAACACGCTCAAAAATTTTCTGCGCTTGTACCACCGCTTACGGCGGCGAGCCGAATACCCATGTCTGCCCTGTCTGCGCGGGAATGCCCGGCGTATTGCCGGTGCTTAACCGCTCGGTGGTGGAGTATGCCCTGCGGCTTGGGCTGGCGCTTGATTTTAACATTACCAAATACTGCAAATTTGACCGCAAAAATTATTTTTACCCCGACTTGCCGAAAGCCTATCAGGTGTCGCAGTTGTACGCGCCGATTTGCCGAGACGGTCATCTTGACATTGAAGTTGACGGCAAGAAAAAAACAATCAACATACGCGAGATACACATGGAAGAGGACGCGGGAAAATTGATACATGACGCGAACGGCTCAAGCACTTTCATGGATTTCAACCGCTGCGGCGTGCCGCTGCTGGAAATTGTTTCACAGCCCGACTTCCGCGGCGCCGCCGAGGTAATCGCCTATCTTGAGAAATTGCGCGAAACGCTTTTGTACCTTGACGTATGCGACTGTAAAATGCAGGAAGGTTCCATCCGCGCCGACATCAATCTGTCCGTGCGCCCCGAAGGCGGCGAGCTTGGCGTGCGTACCGAAACCAAAAACATGAACTCGTTTAAGGCGATCGCGCGCGCCATTGAATATGAAAGGGAACGCCAGATTGAAATATTGGAAGACGGCGGACAGATTGTTCAGGAAACACGCCGCTGGGATGATGAAAAACTCGAATCCTACGGTATGCGTTCAAAGGAAAACGCGCAGGACTACCGCTACTTTCCGGAGCCTGACCTCTTGCCTATGGAGATTGATGACGCGTGGCTCGCGAACGTCAAAGCAAATCTGCCGGAACTGGCGCATCAAAAACGTGAACGCTACTGCCGCGACTTTAAAATACCCGAATCCGAGGCGGTGGTTCTGACCGTTCATAAAAATGTTTGCGATCTGTTCGAGATCATCGCGCGGCAAAGCGGGCAGCCTGTTGAAGCGGCGCATCTCTTAACCGGCGAAATTATGCGGCTGATGAACAACGCCAACATTCTGCCGGAAGATTTGTCCCTTAATACCGATAAATTTTCAACGCTCATTACCCTGGTGACGGGCGGGAAAATCAACCGGAACGCCTATAAAGAAACCGTTGAGGCGGTATTCACCGGTAATGTTGACCCTGAAAAATACATCGCCGAAAAGGGCTTGATGATGATTAACGATGACAACGCCGTTATTACAGCGGTAAAAGCCGTTATAACGGAAAACCAGGACTCAGTCGCGGAATACCGCGCCGGCAAGGAAAAAGTGTTCGGATTTCTAATGGGGCAGGTTATGAAAAAACTCGGCGGAAAAGGGAATCCTGACATGGCGAAAAAAGCACTGGAAGACGCGCTAAAAAAGCAGTAATCTCTTTATCCTCCTTTGTGATCTTCTCTTCCTCCGTGCCCTTTGTGTGAGTTCTTTGGGCATAATACCCTTCCACAATCCCGTAATTATTGGCATAATGGTTCCAGAGAAACAACATGAACCAATACCGAACGCATACCTGCGGGGAACCGCGGGAAGAACATACAGGACAGACCGTTACGCTGTCCGGCTGGGTGGATACTATCCGTGACCACGGCGGTGTAACATTTCTTGACCTGCGGGACCAATACGGCGTTACTCAAATAGTCCTGCATAACGAGGATTTTGTAAGGCAGGTAAGCAAGGAAAGCGTTATCACGATTTCCGGCCCCGTAAAAAAGCGGGACGCGGAGACGGTCAATCCCAAAATCGCGACCGGAACCGTGGAAGTTCACGCCGAAACGCTGGCTATGCAAAGCAAGGCCGTCCGCGCCCTGCCGTTTGAAATAAGCGAGTCCAAAAATACCAGGGAAGATGTCCGCCTGACTTACCGTTTTCTGGATTTAAGAAACCCCGACGTGAAAAAAAATATTTTCCTGCGTTCAAAAGTAATCAGTTTTTTACGGGCAAAAATGGAAGAACTGGGATTTACGGAGTTTCAAACGCCAATCCTCACCTCGTCCTCGCCGGAAGGGGCGCGGGATTACCTTGTTCCCAGCCGCAAGCACCGCGGCAAATTTTACGCGCTGCCGCAGGCCCCGCAGATTTTCAAACAACTGCTGATGGTTTCCGGTTTCGACCGCTATTTTCAGATTGCCCCCTGTTTTCGCGACGAGGATTCCCGCGCCGACCGTTCTCCCGGAGAATTTTATCAGCTTGATTTTGAGATGTCCTTCGCGGGACAGGAAGACGTTTTCCGTGTGGCGGAAAATGTAATGTACGATGTTTTTAAATCTTTTTCCAATAAGCCGGTAAGCCCCGCGCCGTTCGTCAGAATTCCCTACGCTGAATCAATGCTTAAATACGGAACGGACAAGCCCGATCTCCGCAACCCTCTTGTCATCGTTGACCTTACCGGGTTTTTCGCGGACGTGGAATTCCAGCCCTTCAAAAAAATCCCTGTCAGGGGAATAGTCGCGCAAGGCGCGGCGCTGCAATCAAAATCCTTTTTTGAAAAAATGCTCGCCTTCGCCACCGAGATTGGCATGAAAGGCCTCGGATACATTTCCGTTATGGAAGACGGCAGCCTGAAAGGGCCGATAGTCAAATTTCTTTCTGAGGAAAAGCAGAATACGCTCAGAAAAGACCTTGGTCTTAAAATAAACGACACGCTGTTTTTTATCGCGGACACGCCCGCGAAAGTGAACAATCTCGCGGGACAGATTCGCGCGGCTTTGGGCAATCAGTTGAATCTTATCAACAAAGACAGATTTGAATTTTGTTTTATCGTGGACTTTCCCATGTACGGCCTCAATGAAGAAACCGGCGCGGTTGAATTTACCCACAACCCGTTTTCCATGCCGCAGGGCGGACTCGCGGCCCTGGAAACAAAGCCCCCCCTCGACATCCTTGCCTGGCAATATGACATTGTATGCAACGGCGTGGAACTTTCCTCCGGCGCGGTTCGCAACCATCTGCCTGAGGTGATGGTAAAAGCCTTCGACCTGGCGGGATACACCCAGGCCGATATTGAGAAGAAATTTCCCGCCCTCTACAACGCCTTCCACTACGGCGCGCCGCCCCACGCGGGTATGGCCCCCGGCATTGACCGGATTGTCATGCTGCTGGCGGAAGAGGAAAACATCCGCGAAGTCGTGTCTTTCCCCATGAATTCAAGCGCCCAGGACCCGCTTATGAACGCCCCCTGCGAGGTTACGGAACAGCAGCTCCGCGAGGTGCATATAAAGATACGGCAGTCGAAATAATGAAAAATTCATCGAGAAACCGCTTGACAAAAATTTAATTTTTTTGTAGGATTTTAAGAGGATAAACAAAGGCGTTTATCGGTAAATGGGCTTTTGGCCTTTTTGCCGGTAAACGCCTTTTTTTGTCCGTAAACGACCTTTTTATAAGGAATTTATTTTGTGGAGGTAATCAGATGAAAGACATTCCTGGTTTGTTTGGAAGCATGGTCTTTAATGAGTCGGTCATGAGGGAGCGGCTTCCCAAGGATGTGTATAAGGCGTTAAAAAAGACGATGTCGCAGGGTACGCATCTGGAGCTTGATATCGCCAATGTTGTCGCCAATGCCATGAAAAACTGGGCGGTTGAGAACGGCGCGACGCATTTTACCCATTGGTTCCAGCCCATGACCGGCACGACGGCGGAGAAGCACGACAGCTTTATTTCGCCGACAAGCGACGGGAAAATCATTATGGATTTTTCGGGGAAAGAGCTTGTCCGGGGAGAGCCGGACGCTTCCAGTTTTCCGTCCGGCGGCTTGCGCGCCACCTTTGAAGCGAGGGGCTACACCGTTTGGGATGTAACTTCGTTTGCCTTTATCAAGGACGGAACCCTGTGTATCCCCACCGCGTTTTGTTCGTACTCAGGCGAGGCGCTTGATAAAAAGACCCCGCTGCTCCGTTCAATGGAGGCGATCGACAAACAGGCGATCCGCATACTCAAGCTTTTCGGCGACACCACGGCGCAGCGTGTCCTGACGACGGTTGGTCCCGAACAGGAATATTTTTTGATAGACAAGGATGTGTTCCTTAAACGTCCCGATCTGATTTATACCGGCAGAACTTTGTTTGGCGCGCGGCCGCCCAAAGGACAGGAGCTTGAGGATCATTATTTTGGCGCTATCAAACCGCGGGTATCCGCTTTTATGAAAGAGCTTGATGAAGAGCTTTGGAAGCTCGGCGTTAACGCCAAAACCAAGCACAACGAAGTAGCTCCCGCGCAGCATGAACTCGCGCCGATCTTCACAACGACCAATATCGCCACCGACCACAATCAGTTGACGATGGAGCTGATGAAGAGCATCGCGAACAAGCACGGGCTCGCCTGTCTGCTTCACGAAAAACCGTTTGCCGGAGTTAACGGCAGCGGCAAACATAACAACTGGTCAATCAGCACCGATACCGGCGTAAATCTGCTTGAGCCGGGCGATACGCCCAATGATAACGCGCAATTCCTGCTGTTCTTGGTCGCGGTTATCAAGGCGGTGGACGAGTATCAGGATTTGCTGCGGGTTTCTGTCGCCAGCGCGGGGAATGATCACCGGCTTGGCGCAAACGAGGCTCCTCCCGCCATCGTGTCCATATTCCTGGGCGAAGAATTGACGGAAATTATTGAAGCCATTGAATCGGGCAAGGGTTATAAAAACAAGGAAAAGCTGGATATGGAAATCGGCGTTTCGGTTTTGCCGCATTTCCCCAAAGACACGACAGACCGCAACCGGACTTCTCCGTTCGCCTTTACCGGCAACAAGTTTGAGTTCCGCATGGTTGGCTCCTCATTCTCAATCGGCGGGCCGAACATCGTGTTGAATACCATTATCGCGGAAGTTCTGCGGCAGTTCGCGGACTCCCTTGAAAAATCGAAAAACTTTACCGGCGACCTCGCGGCGCTGGTAAAGAAAACGGTCAGCGAACACAAGCGGATCATTTTTAACGGCAACAACTATGCCGAAGAGTGGGTAATCGAGGCGCAGAAGCGCGGCTTGTCTAACCTGAAGACCACGGTTGACGCGCTGCCGGAATTTGTTTCCAAAAAGAGCGTGGAACTGTTTACCAGGCACCATGTGTTTACCGAGTCGGAGCTTCACTCACGGTATGAAATACTTATGGAAGGTTACTGTAAAACCATCCATATAGAAGCGCTTACCATGGTGGATATGGTCAAGGGAGAAATCATTCCCGCCTGCATAGACTACCAGAACGATGTGGCGAAACTTCTGAAGCAAAAGAAAGCGTGCGGCGAATATGACGTTTCGCTGGAAGAACAACTGCTGGGTAATATCGCGAAGCTGTCCGCCTGCCTGCTCAAAAAATTATCGGCGCTTGAAAGCGCGCTTCTGGAATCCAAAGGCGAGCGTGACATTATAGCCCACGCGCGTTTTTACCGTGAGAGAATTTTCGCCGCGATGCTGGAACTTCGGCTGACCGTTGACGAGCTTGAAACGCTGGTGGCGAAAAAACACTGGCCGTTCCCGAATTACGGTCAGATATTGTTCAGCGTGATTTAGGCGCGTGTTTCTGTAGAGAACACGCGTCTTAATATTATTTATAGGAGGATTTTATGGATTTTGATTTTTCATCAGTTGACACAATGTGGGTACTCATAGCCGCCGCTCTGGTATTTTTTATGCAGGCTGGTTTCGCTATGGTAGAGACGGGATTTACGCGGGCAAAGAACGCCGGAAATATCATCATGAAAAATTTGATGGATTTCTGTATCGGAACCCCAACCTACTGGTTGGTCGGGTTTGGGATCATGTTTGGAACCGGTACGATTATCGGCGGTTTTGACCTTGGGGTTATGAAGGATTACAGCTTCCTGGGATTAACCTTTCCCTTGCCCGCCTTCCTGATCTTTCAGACGGTATTTTGCGCGACAGCGGCAACCATCGTCTCGGGAGCGATGGCGGAACGGACAAAATTTTCCGCTTACTGTCTGTACAGCTTCATCATCAGCGCCGTGATTTATCCCATCTCCGGCCACTGGATATGGGGCGGCGGCTGGCTCGCGGAACTCGGTTTCCATGACTTTGCCGGTTCAACCGCCGTACACATGGTCGGCGGCGTAGCCTCGCTGGTTGGCGCGGCGATTGTCGGCCCCCGTATCGGCAAGTATTCCAAAAATGGCGAATCACACGCGATTCCCGGACACAGCCTGACGCTGGGCGCTCTCGGCGTTTTCATTCTCTGGTTCTGCTGGTTCGGTTTTAACGGCGGTTCTACTACTTCCATGACCGGTGATGGCATCGTATCCGCCGCCAGTATTTTCGTTACGACAAACCTCGCGGCGGCGACCGCCGCGGTCTTTACCATGTTCATTACATGGATCCGCTACAAAAAGCCTGATGTGTCCATGACACTTAACGGCGCCCTTGCCGGTCTGGTGGCGATTACCGCGGGGTGCGATGTGGTATCGCCCTTCGGCGCGTTCTGCATCGGTATTATAGCGGCGTTTGTGATCGTATTCGGTATTGAGTTTGTTGACAAAATATTGAAGATTGACGATCCGGTCGGAGCGATTGGCGTACACGGTTTTGCCGGAGCGATGGGAACATTGCTGACCGGCGTATTCGCGCTTGACGGCGGCCTGGTTTACGGCGGCGGATTGGCGATGCTTGGTACTCAGGCTCTCGGCGTTGTCTCGGTAGCGGCATGGGTAGCGATAACCATGGGCATTGTCTTTACGATTATCAAGAAAACAATGGGCCTGCGCGTTACACCGGCGGAAGAAATTGCCGGTCTGGATATTACCGAACACAACATTGAAAGCAGTTACGCCGACTTTATGGTATCTTCCGCCGTTACGGATTTTGAGCCTTCCGACAGGGACGCCGCGCCAGTCGCGTCCAATGTGGCGATTCCTGTGGTAAACAACTCAAAGCCGGGCGCGAAGATGACGAAGATAACCATCATCACCAACAAGGAAAAACTTTTAAAACTTCACGACGCCCTCGACGAGATCGGCATTACCGGCCTGACGGTTACCGATGTCCGCGGTCATGGAATGCAAAGAGGAATGACAGAATACTATCGCGGTATTCCGCTGCAAATACGGCTGCTTCCCAAAGTTCAGGTTGACATTGTCGTATGCAAGATACCGCCGCAAACGGTCATAGACACGGTAAAGAAGACATTGTATACAGGCAGAGTGGGCGACGGCAAAATATTCATTACGGATATTGAAAATGTCGTTAAAGTCCGCACCGGTGAGCAAGGTTACGACGCCTTGCAGGATAATGAATAAGTAAGAATTAACCACGGAGGGCACGGAGGAACACGGAGTTTGAAGATAATTGAATATCTTATTCCTCCGTGTAACTCCGTGTACTCCGTGGTTAAGAATTCTCTTCTGCTTTCTTATTTCGCGTAACTTTCTGCTGCGCTTTTAATCTTTTTAACAATTCTTCCGCCCGCGCTTCTTCATCGGCTGCCGAGATTGGCTGATAGTGCTGAATCAAATGCTGGGGAATTTCTTCCAGAAAAGGGGAGGGGGTACATTCTTCGGTACTTTGCAGCCGGCGGCGCTTTTGGCAGCTTGTGATATACAATTTTTCCCGCGCGCGGGTAATCGCGACATAAAACAGCCGCCGTTCTTCCTCAAGACTGCCCGCTATTTCTGACGGCGATTCATTTTCATCGGCAATGCTTTTCTCGTGGGGGATAAGCCCTTCCTCGGCCCCGGCGATAAAGACCACCGGAAACTCAAGTCCCTTGGCGGAATGAATCGTCATCAGGCTGACCTTGCCCAGATTGTCGGTTTCGCCGTCGTCTTTGGTGATAAGGCTTATTCGGTTCAGCCAGGGGTACAGCCCCGCGTCAAGGGTGTCAGGGTCGCGCTCCCAGTTTTCAATCATCCTGATAAAGTATTCAATATTGCCGAATTTCCAGCGGGCTTTTTTTTCTTCCTTGCCGTGTTCCGCCACCAGATAGCCCCAGTAGTCAATGGTATCAACCAGCGCCCTGACTTTTTGGGAGAGCAGCCAGGGCTGCCCCGGTTCTCCTTTCCGTTCAAGAATGGCGGCCTGCTGGGTTTCGATTAAGCGCGTGAATTCTTCCAGTTCGGTTAAAACTTTTTTGTCATGGAACAGATGCTGCTGCCCTTCCTGGCGGGCATGGTTCAGGCGGGAAACGGCGTCCCAGATGCCCGTCCTGTTTTTGCGGGCAATGTCGTTTAACGCCGCTATGGTTGCCTTGCCTATGCCCCGGCTCGGCGTGTTGATTATCCGCAGCAGGCTTACATCGTCATGGGGATTGGCGGTTACCCGCAGGTAGGAAATAATGTCCTTGATTTCCTTGCGCTGAAAAAAACTCGTGCCGCCCGATACCTTATAGGGAATATTTTCCGCGAGAAAGGCTTCCTCAATGTTTCCGGCGAGAGAATTGGTGCGGGTCAGCACGCCAAAGTCATGGTAACGCAAGCCATCCGCAATTTGAAGATTTCTGATCTGAGAGGCGATAAAATCCGCTTCGGCGCTTTCATTTTCCGGGTAATGCAATTCTATCGGCCTGCCTTCGCCCTTGCCCGACCAGAGGGTTTTTCCCTTGCGCGTGGTGTTATGCGCGATAACACCGTTTGCCGCTTCCAGAATGGTCGATGTGGAACGGTAATTTTGTTCGAGTTTTATTTCGATTAGTCCGGGAAAATCCTGTTCAAACAGGGCAATATTGCGGTAATTTGCCCCCCGCCATGAATAAATTGACTGATCATCGTCGCCGACGGCGCAGACATTGGCTGCGGCATCGCCGGATGCCAACAAGCGCATCAACTTATATTGAATAAGGCTGGTATCCTGAAATTCATCGACCATAATGTAGCGGTAGCGTTGGCGGTATTTTTCAAGAATTTCAGGATGCCGTTCAAATAACTCAAGGGGCAGCACCAGCAGATCGTCAAAATCAACGGCATTGTATATTTTCAGTCCCTGCTGGTATTCATCGTACACCGGCTGCATGTTGACCTCATCGTCGTTCCATTTCGCGAGGCCGGTCTTGATATTGGAAAAAAGCTGCTCCAGCGCGTAGAGGTCAACTTTTTTCGATGCCATGTGACATTCACGCAGGCTTTCTTTAATCAGGGTCTTGCGGTCGGTTTCATCATATACCGAAAAATTTTTTCGATAGCCCAGTAGTTCCGCTTCATTGCGGATAATCGACAGCCCGAAGGCGTGAAAGGTACTGACCGTCAGGCTTTGCAGTTTTTTCCCCGTCAGTTCCTTTACCCGTATTTCCATTTCCTTCGCCGCCTTGTTGGTAAAGGTCAGGGCGAGAATCGCGTGCTGGGGAATTCCCTTTTCAAGCATATAGGCGATGCGGTAGGTGATGACTCTGGTTTTGCCCGAACCGGCGCCGGCGATTATCAGCGAGGGTCCGGTGATACTGGTCACCGCCTGTATCTGCGGTTCATTGAGTTCAGCGCGCAGATTAAGTTTTGACACTATAAATAAGCCTTTAACATCGTGGCGATAATTTTTCCCGCGCGCGCGCGGTGGCTGATCGTATTTTTTTCATCTTCGGAAAGTTCCGCTACGGTACGGCCCAGGGAGGGAATAAAAAGAATTGGGTCGTAGCCAAAGCCGCCGCTTCCCTTCGCGTATTCCAGACTTTTGACCATTTCGCCTTCCAGCGTTTCCTGTGCCAGAAGAAAACGGTTCGGGCCAAACATCAGCGCCATGGCGCAGACAAAGCGGGCAGTCCGCAGAGGGTTGTCGCCTAACTCGTCAAGCAGCAGGGCGTTACGCTCGCTCGCTTCCAGTTTTTTCCCGCTTATAACCACTCTTTGTTGATTGTTATTTGTCACTCCCAACTCTGCCATCGCTTTGCCCGCGTACCGCGCCGAATAAATGCCCGGCCTGCCGTTCAGCGCGTCTACGCAAATGCCGGAATCGTCGGCAATCACCGGATCGCTATTCTTGAAGAGGGGAGGGCGGCGCTGTTCCAACAGCGAGTACAATGCCCGCGCTTTCAGCAGCGCGTTTCCGTGAAAAGTGGTTTCCGTTTCTTCAGGATCAAAATCGAGTCCCACGTCCGCCGGAATTAGCAGTTCATGGCTGCCGCCCCCATGAGCGTTAAGAATGGCGGCGAGTTCTTTCTTTTTGTTGGCGTTACCGCTGGCAAACCAAATCGTCATGATGGTTTTTTATTATAGCAAAACACGGCGGTTTTGAAAAGGTAACACCATACAAGGTTTGCATGGTGTTACCTGTTTGTGTGCGGACTTCTACCTTTAATACCTCAAAATTCCCGGTAAAGCCCCCGCGATTTTTCAGCGCGGCGCACACCTGCTCAATGCTAAAGAAAAAACCTATAGAGTATAGAATAAAATTATAAGACAAACTGTAAGATAACTGATAAATAACAGTATTAAGAATAGTAGTATCTTTTTTAATAACTTAAATGAGCTTGCCGTCTTCGTCAAGTCTTTTCTGAAAAAAACGACGATTATTTATTCGCCAAAAGAAGCCAAAATAAAAAAAGATGCCACGATACACAGCATGCGGCACTCTTTCGCCACTCATTTAAGCGGAGAATACTGTCAATAACCAGCCCTCTTGACACTATTGATAAAGAGGAGGAAAATGCGTATACAACACCAATTTGAGGTTATGTACGACGTTTTATGTCGTCTTTACTGCGTATTTAGGGATATGTACGACATTATATGTCGCTTTTTGTACAGAATTTGTTGTATAGACGCAATAAATGTTCGCTTACAAGTAGTTATGCGACATTGGGTTTGAATTGGTCGGAAACTATTAATAAAAAATGATCAAAAATGTTAATTTTTCAATTTTTGATTTATGGCAAAATAAGCTATTTACATTAAAGGCATTATCTTATAAAATT
>Ga0268262_10003961_pt1 | contig 15602 bp, 12 predicted proteins | sample TergutNc150P3_FD_190354 | JGI IMG/M metagenome (GOLD analysis project Ga0268262, IMG submission 190354) | Nasutitermes corniger P3 segment gut microbial community from laboratory colony in Florida, USA - Nc150 P3 (SPAdes) (version 2) | ecosystem: Host-associated > Arthropoda: Insects >... | reverse complement strand
CGTAGCCAGCATATTGCTGCATTGGCTCGTCTCTATGCCCGTCCTTGACGCGATTTCATTTACCTTGCACGTTCCAGACGCTATCGCGGCGATAATCCCGTTGTATGTCTGTGGGCTTTGCAATTCCTGTTTGAGCAGATTGGAAGGTTCCTCGAAAAGCCGCCCCGAGGGATTAAAAAAAAGCGCTTCCACATTTTGCGCCAGCGTAAGTTTATTGTTTATCCGCGACAGGTATTCAGGAATGCCGCCGACAATGCCGTAAAGCGCTATTTTTTCGATGCTATTAAACGCCGGAAGCATCCGCGCCGATTCAAAATAACTAAACTGCTGTATTTTGAATTGACAGGTCCGCCGCCCGTACAGTGGGCTTTTATATCCAAGCACCTGGTTTTCCATAAAGGACATTGAAGAGCCGCAAAGTATCAAAAAAAGACGCGAGCTTTCCCGGTACTTGTCAATGAGCGTCTGAAGTATCGATGAAACCGCTCTGTCGCTTTCAGCAAGATAGGGATATTCGTCAATTATCAGAATGAGCCGTTTTTTGGCTGACTTAAAACAGTATTCAAAAGCGTCATGGAACGACGCGAAAGAGTTTTTCGGAGCCCGAGGGGCGAGCGCGTCAAGAATCTGAACGGACAGTAATTCAAGGTTCTCTTTGGCGGTAGTTTCCGTCGCGGTAAAATGGATTGATTTCCTGTTTTCCCTGAATCTGTTTATCAGGGTAGTTTTTCCGACGCGCCGCCTGCCGTAAAAAACGGCAAACTGGAACGCGCCTTCCCTGTAGTATTTTTCCAGTTCCGCAAGCTCATATTCCCTTCCAACGAACATTTGCTAACTCTCCAATTACTAACTGTATAATTAGTAATTATAGAACAAGAGCAAAATAAAGTCAAGTGCAAAACGAAAGAAAAAGAAGAGGGAAAAAAGCTAGTATGTTACATGTGTTTCAAATACGCCAGTTGTTCCGGGGTGTGGGTGTCAATGTTCACGCCCATGGCTTCCAGCTTAATCCGGCATATTTCCTCGTCGATTTCCTTCGGAATGTCGTATAACATGGGCTTGAGCTGTTTGGCGTTTTTTGCCACGTGCAGAACGCCTAACAGCTGGATGCCGAAACTTAAATCCATAATTTCAGCGGGATGCCCGTTTCCCGCCACGATGTTGACCAGTCGGCCCTCGGCCAGCAGGTTCAGCACCTTGCCGTTTGGCAGCCAGTACCCTTCGATAAACGGCTTGCGTTTTTCCTTTTTTACGCAGAGCTTTTCCAGCGCGGCCCTCTCCACTTCCACGTCGAAGTGGCCTGAGTTGGCGAGCAGGACGTTGTTTTTCATCACGTTAAAATGTTCCGTCGTGATAACCTTGTTGCAGCTTGTGGCTGTGACAAAAATATCGCCTAACTTGGCGGCTTCCATCATGGGCATAACACGGAAACCGTCCATGAGCGCCTCAAGCGCCTTGAAGCGGTCAACCTCCGTGACAATTACGTTGGCGCCAAGCCCTTTGGCGCGCGCGGCTATTCCCGATCCGCAATGGCCGTACCCCGCGACCACAACGGTACTGCCCGAAACCATGTTGTTGGTGGTATACATAATCGCTTCCCAGGTAGTCTGCCCTGTGCCGTGGTGGTTGTCGAAAAGGTATTTTGATTTGGCGTCATTAACGGCAAACATCGGGAAGTTAAGCTTTCCTGAGTCGCTGCGCACGCGCAGGCGGTGGACGCCCGTGGTTGTTTCTTCGCAGCCGCCCAGCAGGTTTTTCGCGTACTGGGGAACCTCGTCGTGCAGCAAAGCCACAAGATCGCTGCCGTCGTCGATGATGATGTCGGGGCAGAACTCCAGCGTCTTCACAAGATGGTCGTGGTACTCCTGGGGGCTGGCGTCAAACCACGCGTAGACATCCACTCCCAGGCTGTCCAGCGCGGCGCATATCTCGTCCTTGGTGGAAAGGGGGTTGGAACCGGTAATGGCGATTTGCGCGCCCGCTTCCCTCAGCACAAGGCCAAGATAGGCGGTTTTCGCTTCAAGATGAACGCTGACCGCCACTTTGAGGCCCTTAAGGGGTTTCTCTTCCGATACTTTTTTCTCAAGCCGGTTCAACACAGGCATGAAATCCTTGACCCATTCAATTCTGGCAAGCCCCGCCGGAGCCAGCGATTTGTCTCTTATTATACTCATGGGGTTATTATACCGAGGTTTTTATCTTTATTCAAGCTGAACACTGCCTCTTGCTCTTCAAGTAGTTGCGCCGCAGACGCAGGGTGCCTGCCGCCGCTTTTAAGGTTTTTAGGGAATTACAACTGTTTTAGGATCAAATTTGGCTTCAGGATAATGAAGATCCATTGATTCCAGCGTTTCTACCAATACCTTCGCGATAAGCAAATTCCGAAACCATCTTTTTTCCGCGGGTACAATATACCACGGGGCTATTTGAGAAGAACAATTTTCAATTGCGGCGGCATACGCCTTTTGGTAATCATCCCAAAGCATCCGTTCAGGAATATCTGACGGACTGAATTTCCATAATTTTTCAGGAGTGTCTAATCTTTCCTGAAGCCGCTCCTTCTGGTAATCTTTTGATATGTGTAAAAAGAATTTTACGATTCTTGTTCCTGAATCATTCAGCAATGATTCAAAATTATTTATATGGTTATAACGCTGTTTTATTGTTTCCCTGGTCGCGATATTTTTTACCTTTTCAATAAGCACGGCTTCATAATAGGAGCGGTTGAATACTCCAATATGCCCTTTCCGGGGAACATTTTGATGGATACGCCATAAAAAATCGTGTAAAAGTTCCACCGAGTTTGGGGTTTTAAAAGAGACAACTTTACACCCTTGCGGGTTTACCGGGCCGAATACATTCCTTATTGTAGAATCTTTTCCCGCCGCGTCCATTGCCTGAAGAACAACAAGAAGCGCTTTGGAACCATCCGCGTAAAGAAGAGCCTGTAAATTTTCCAGTTTAATTATTAGTTCATTGAACAGTTTTAATCCGTCTTCTTTTTCAAGCTTCCCGTCATATTTTACAGGAAAAGAATCAAGTTTTATGGATCTACCCTCAGATACCGAATAATCTTTGATATTTACACTCATTTTTACTCCTTAATAATTCTAAAAATTATTTTTCAGTAAGGTTGACAATCCCGTCCCAGTCGGCGCCGGGCGGAAACTCCATGTATTGCCGGCAGTGCTCCAGAAACAAGGGCGAAGGCCCGTCGTTCGGGAACAGCTTTATAACCTGGTTAAACGCCTCATGCGCGTCTTTCCAGTTGCGCGCCTCGTAAAGATCCATGGCCTTGTTAAAGAGATATGCCTGCTCAAACTGAGCGTCCGAGGCGTCGGCTTTTAAGTCCATTATTTCATGAATACGCACAGCCTCGTCTATCCCCACAACCCTTACACGGTCAAGCCGCCGGGTCAGCAGTTTGCTTTTGGTTTCCTGTATCGTCGTTTCCGAGGCGAGAATCCAGGTTCCGTATTGCTTGTTTACCCCCTCAAGCCGGGAAGCAAGGTTTACCGCGTTGCTGATGATCGTATAGTTCATCTTTTTCTGCGTTCCCATGTTGCCTACTACCATTTCACCGGTGTTAATGCCGATACGGGTCAGAAGCGGCGACGGGCTTATCCCGTTATCAAGAACATACCTGTTCACCTCGTTCTCTATCTGCTTCATCATTATTCCGGCTGTGCAGGCACGCAAGGCGTGATCGTCAAGTTCCAAAGGAGCGCCGAAGAAGGAAACAATCGCGTCGCCCTGATATTTGTCAATCGTCCCCTTTTGCTCCAGAATAATATCGCTCATGGTGGAAAGATAATGATTAAGCAGATCGACCAGATGACCCGGCGTTAGTTTTTCCGCTATGCCGGTAAAGCCCTTAATATCGGAAAACAAAGCGGTCATGTGCCGGTTTACGCCGCCAAGCTGCATCCGGGCGGGATCGGATATTACTTCCTCTACCACGTCTTCAGACAGGTATGTGGAAAAGGCATGGCGCATATTATTGTTGAAGTATTGCAGCTTTATATGGGCGTCTTCTATTTCTTTGGCTTTCATGCGGTACAACAGCGAATTTAAAATGCCGAAAAGCACAGAAACGGAAAGGGCGGTTATCTGGAGTATCGTCATAGTCAGCGAGTATCTGCGCTGTCTTAAAATAAATTCATCGCTTATATCCACGTCCGCGACGCAGTAAAAATTTCCGTCCTTGTCATACACGGGGGCAAAGCCGGCGATAAGGCCTTCCCAGCTTTCGTTGTAGTTGCCCAGGTCGGTAGCCGTCACGTCTCCCGAAAGAGCGGATCTTGCGATATCTTTAATCGACTTGATAGTCCCGGGCCCCACAATGGTTTTGGGATCAAAGTCATTGTCAACAATATACTGGAAGTAGTCCTCGTCGTATTTCCGCAGGTAGGAAACATAAAGAACATTGTATTCCTGGGCAAACTGGACAAGCCGCCTTTTTAACTCCTGGTAACTCTGTTTTTTTGAATCTTCCACTGTATGATAACGGTCCAATTCCTCGGCGCTGACATACTGGGCCGCCGCCTGGGCCGCCGCTTTTAAGTGGTTCTGGGTTGATTCTGTAATCATCTGTACATAGTTATCTACATGGATTTTTACGACCACCGAAACCAGCGCAACCATCAACGCCGAGACAAAAAACAACCCCAGCGTCAACCGTACCCCAATCGCTTTGGTCAATCTTTCCAATAATGATTTATTTGCCATAATGTAACAGAATCATAACATTTTACCATAAAAAAGAATACCCCCCAGGGAAAAGGGAGTAGGGAGTGGGGAATGAGGAGTTGGATTTAGGCCGGTTCCCGGCCCCAAGTCCCTTTTTTATTGCCAATTCCGGTTTATTAGCTCCAAATTTCCCAAAAATAATAAAAAAAAGGAAATAAACGCTTTCTTTTTTGGCAGAATAATTGTATTATTATAAGAAAGAGGGTGTATAAGGAGGAATTATGCCGACTATTATGATCGTTGATGACTCCAGGATTATGAGAAACACCGTAAAAGGTACCTTTTCCGGAATAGCGTCCACCTGTAAATTTGTCGAGGCTCAGGACGGAGAAGAAGCCCTGGCGCAGTTGGAAGAACAAAACATCCATCTGATACTGCTTGACTGGAATATGCCCAAATTATCGGGAATCGATTTTTTAAAACAAGTCAGAGCAATAGACAAATATAAGGATATACCTATAATTATGGTAACCAGCGAAGCCGCAAAATTTAACGTTATAGAAGCGTTAAAAAACGGCGCCACAGATTATATCACCAAGCCTATAAACCTTGAGCTTTTCAAGACTAAGCTGGCCAAATTAAATATGTTCAGGATGGCAGCATGGAATTAATAGATTATATCCAACCCTTTGTAGAGGTAACAAGCGCCACCTTCAAAGATTTTGTCGGCGTAGAAGTGAGTCCGAAGCACCCCCATTATCTGGAACCGGACAAAGAGTATGACTGGGACATTTCCTCGGTTATCGGCCTTTCCGGCCCAATCCGCGGAGCCGTGATTATTTCCATGAAGGCCGAACTGGCAATGAAACTGACCGATTCAATTGTCGGAACCAAACATACGGAGATAGACGCCGATGTAACAGACGTTGTCGGGGAAGTAGTGAACATCATTGCCGGAAATATTAAACCCAAAGTGCCAAACGGAGACAAAATAGTAATATCCATTCCCACTGTTATTAAAGGAAAGAAAATTTCTTTCGTATGGCCCAGCAAACAAACGAGGATACTGTGTATTCCGCACAAAGTTTATAATAATGACTTCTTCCATCTTTTAGTTGCCATTGACATGGACAACGAAGTTTAGATTTAGCCTTTAGGCAGTCTTTCCATAAAGGAAATTTATGAAGCATGTATTTGTGTTTGATCCTAAATCTTTTCGCAGCCAGCAATGGAAGATGGATAATATACTTGACGACATAGGGCAATTTTTCAGAACGCAGGAAAAATCGGATTTTTCCATAGGAATCTCCCACTACCGCCGCGACGCGCTTGTGCTTATTCAGAAAGAAGCGGAAACCAGCAGAGACGGCGACAAGGTACGGGTCTACGCCATCGGAGGAGATGAGATACTTTATGACTGCTTAAACGGCATCGCCGAACTTCCGAATACGGAACTTGCGGTGGTTCCGTACGGGGAAACAAGTTATTTTCTGCGCAACTTCGGAGAAGGCAAAGACGCGCTGTTCAGGAACATACCGGCCCTTGTGCAGCACGGCGAGGCTATTCCCACGGATATAATTAATTGGGACGTAAATTACGCGCTTAATTCCTGTTATATAGGATTGAATACCGCCATTGCCGGCAGGTTAAGAGGGTATAAGTCGGCGCTGAACAAGGGCAGTTTTATCCTTTTGTCAAAAATCTCGTCTTTTACGAATAATTTTTTAACGGCATTTGACAAAGAGATAGCCGCCCAGCAGTACAAGATAACCATAGACGACAGGGATTACAGCGGTAGTTACAGTTTGATTCATATCGCCAACGGGCCGTATTTCGCGGGCAAGACGACCGGACTGTCAACAAAGGCCACGCCGGATGACGGCATGCTGGATGTAGCGCTGGTTAAATCGTCCCATCCATTGAGAACAATGTGGTCATTGAGTCGTTATGCCCGGGGCAAAATCCCTTCAAACTGTAATATCCTGCAGGCAAAGAAAATCACGGTTCAATCGGACAGGCAAATGTGGATTCAGCTTGACAATGAATATATTCGGGATACCGACATCAACATTAAGGTTGTTCCCCACGCGGTACAAATGGTTGCGATGGATAATTTATCTTACCAAAAATTAAGGCCGATCCATGAAAAAAAATGAAACTAAAAACACAAAATATCAAAAAGCCGCCAATATAAGTTCCGTCGTTATGGTGCTTTTTTTAAGCGCCGTTTTTATTTTGGAAGCATGGCTGACCGGAATGGAATACAACATAGGCCTGGTCGGATTTCTTATTGTGCTGGCGCTGGTTTTCATAATTACGAGAATAAAGGGAACCCAGGATTATTCCCTGCTGGCATTTATCGTCCCCTTCGTTGTGCTTTTATTCTACACGGCGTTAATGAGTATCGGCGGCTGGTCTTTTTCCCAATACTTTCTGATCTGCTTTGCCATTTGCGGAATTAGCTGTATCTATAAAAATTTCAGCAAGACCATAACCTTCATCGTGACACAGAATATACTCATACTGCTGCTGGTCTTGACGGGAAACCCGATCGCCGGACAGGGCGTATCGCCTGAGATGGTTCTCTTTAACTGGGCTGTCTGTCTGTTCGGCAGTTTACTGCTGCTTATGCTTACCCGGTCGGCTACTATTGTTCTGGATAAGGCCCTTGAGCAGCAAAATTCATTTATGAACCTTCTTGCCAGTACGGAAAACTACGTCGCGATAATAGATGAACACAACAAAGTTATCTACGCGAGCAAAACACTGTCGCAGCTGGGTATGGCTGAGGAACCGACGCTTGTTCAGGGACGCCCCTTTATCGACCTTTTTCCCGGAAGAAGCCTGAAGCTGTACGCCGGAAAAATGCTCAATCAGAAAGAAAATTACGCCGAGGACTGGGAATTTTCGCTGAATGGGCAAAAGCGGTATTTCAAGGCGGCTTCACACAACCTGCCGGGAGGCCACAACAGCGGCACCCTGATTAACCTGTACGACATGACCCATCTCGCCGAAAGGGACGAGATTGCCGCCATGAAAGACAGCATGAAAATCGGCCTTTTCTTCATGGACTCGAACCTTGTTATACAGGATCATTATTCCAGGTATCTGGAAGAGATGCTGTCCGAGACTGAACTTTTCGGAAGGACTTTTACCGATGTAATCGCCGATTCAGTTACACCTAACGAATTGAAGACCATCAAAGATTATTTCGACATGGTTATCGAACAGACTTTCGATCAGGAAATGCTGGACGATATAAACCCCCTGAACGAACTGCATTACGTCAACGCCAGAACCAACGACAGGAAGGTGTTCCAGTGCGGCTTTGCCACTGTGGAACAGGCGCGCGGAGACGTTTTTATTCTGGTAACGGTCTATGACATAACCGCCAAGGTAGAACTGCAGAAGCGGCTTGCGGAAGAACAGAACAAGCGGCAGGAAGAAATGCAGTCCGTTTTCGAGCTTATTCAGGTTGAGCCGAGTGTCTTTGCGGACTTTAAGGAAGACATAGAATACGAATTCAACGCCATAGACAAAGTATTAAAAGATAAACAACTATCCACCCATGAAGCGCTGGTAAAAATTTATCAATCCGTTCACGCCATAAAATCCAACGCGGTAATCCTGGGATTGAATGTGTTCGGCACAAAGGTGCACGCTCTTGAGTCCGCGATAAAAAAACTGCGCGAGCAGGAAGAAGAAGTGCCCTTCTCCGAAATGCTGAACCTGACCATGAATATAGAAAAACTTTCCAATGAAAGGGAAGGATTCAAAATAATTCTTGATAAACTCCAGTCCCATACCAAAGGAGGCGACAAAAAACAGAATGTGAATATCCTGATTGAATCTCTTTCCAAAACCGTTGAAAAAGCCGCCGCCGATATGGAAAAGAAAGTGCGGTTTGTCAGCAGTGATGTGGACCTGGCGGCGATTGAAAAAGGCCCCCGGCGCGTCATGAAAGAGATTCTCATGCAGTTAATACGTAACTCTGTCGCGCACGGAATTGAGAAGCCCAGGGAACGCGCCGCAAAAGGCAAAAACGAAACAGGCATTGTAAAACTTTCAATTAAAATGGTAAATAATGTTATCAATATAGTGTTGATGGACGACGGCGCAGGGCTTGATTATAAAAAAATCAGCGAGAAAGCGGTACGCGGCAGGATAATCAAAAAAGAAGACGCAAATAACAAAGAAATGCTTTTAAAAGCGATATTTGCGCCCGGATTCAGCACCGCGGATACTGAGGGAATGCACGCCGGCAGGGGCATAGGTTTAAATCTGGTTCGGGACCGCTTAAAAGAAGTACACGGCGCGATAAAAGTTCGTTCCGAACCCAACAAGGGGACGGCGTTTATATTGGCCATTCCCGCTTTAAAGAAAACATAGTCCGTTATTTTTTTACAAACCCAGCTTTCTTAAGCCGTCATCTTCTTTATGACTACTCGTTTGGTTATCCGTCACGCGGCGCTGCTCCCGGAATGATAAAAACAATACAACCGCGAACATAGCCAGCAGGATAACAATAACCAGAACCAATCCCATGATATTGGGGGGAGCCGCGGGCGGGAGAGGAGGCGCGTCAGGTAAGGGCTGCGCTTTGGCGGCGGCGGCGGCCGGAGCCGTGAAAATCCTGAACAGGCATATTATCACTGTGATTATCATTATCGCCAGAGCCACAAGCGCGGCAATCCTGATATGAAAGCTTGATCTGCGTGAAATTGCCAAATAAACAATGGCGGATAAAATTATTACACTAACAGTTATCGGACCAATCATAAGATAAATTGTATCTCTATAACAGGAAAAAAGCAAGCGCAAACTACTTCCCTTTTTGGGGTGAATTTTCTATAATTTGGGTAAAAAACCACAGGCGGACCAATGAACAGGATACTTAAAGAAAAAATAATGGAAGCCTTCTCATCGGTTCTGCCCATTACTATCATTGTGCTTGTTATCAGCATGGTGGCGCCAATGCCCTCGGAAACCATCCTGATGTTTCTGGCAGGGGCGGCGCTCCTTGTCGTAGGGATGGGATTTTTCATGCTGGGCGCCGATATGGCCATGATGCCCATGGGTGAAGGCATAGGGATCGAACTGACCAAAAGCTCGAAATTGCCCCTGCTTGTCCCGGTTGTTTTTATAATCGGGTTTATTATTTCCATAGCCGAGCCGGATTTACATATTCTGGGAAAGCAGACGCCCATTCCCGCCTGGATGCTGATTTCCACCGTATCCGTGGGCGTAGGGTTATTTCTGGTAATCGCCCTGCTGCGGATACTGTTCAAGATTCCCCTTTCAGTTTTACTGCTCGTTTTTTATTTCATTGTATTCGCCATCGCGATCCTGGCTCCCGACACCATAAGACCCTTTATCCCTGTCGGCTTTGATTCGGGGGGCGTTACCACAGGCCCCATTACGGTTCCCTTTATTTTGGCGCTCGGCGTGGGCGCGGCATCGCTGCGCGGCGACAAAAACTCCCAGGATGACAGTTTCGGCCTGGTAGCCATGTGCAGCGTAGGGCCTATAATCGCCGTTCTTCTTTTGGGCGTTTTTTACAAAACAGGCAGCGCGAATGTTGAGCCTTTTATCGTTCCGGAAGCCATTACCTCGCGCGATGTGGCAAAACACTTCATCTACCAGTTTCCGGTTTACATTAAGGAAGTATCCATCGCCCTGGGCGCCGTAGTGATTTGCTTTATCGTTTTCCAGTTGATTACCCGGCGTTTCCACCGCCACCATATAGGCCGCGTCGCCGTAGGGTTTATCTATACCCTGATTGGCCTTGTATTGTTTTTAACGGGCGTAAACGCGGGTTTTTTCTCGGAAGGCAGGCTGCTGGGCCATTGGCTTGCCTCGTCGCAATACAAATGGTTATTGGTGCCGCTTGGGACTCTGGTTGGATATTTTATCGTCGCGGCGGAACCGGCGGTTCATGTACTCAACAAGCAGGTTGAGGAAATTTCCGAAGGGGCCATATCCCAGAAGATGATGATGCGGGGGCTCGCGATCGGCATGGCCGCCGCCCTTACAATCACCATGATTAGGATACTGCTGCGCATACCCATCATGTACATATTAATTCCAGGCTATGTTTTATCGCTGGGCCTTACTTTTTTTGTACCCAAAATCTTTACCGGCATTGCGTTTGACTCCGGAGGCGTTTGCAGCGGCCCCATGACATCCACATTTCTCCTGCCGCTCGCGATGGGAACCTGCGAAGGATCCGGCGGGGATATGATGATAGACGCGTTCGGCATTGTGGCGATGGTCGCCATGACGCCGCTGATCATCATTCAGATAATGGGCCTGATCTACAGCCTGAAACAGAAAGAGGCAAGCGCCGCCGAAATTGAACAGATGACAAAATACATGGGCTCAATTACGCCTGAGGAAGCGGGACATATCACCGTGTTCGAGGAGGACATAAATGGCTAAACTTCCGTTTAAACTGCCGGCTTTCTCCTTCCTGACCGAAACCAAAAATGCCCTGCCGCAGAAAGCAAAAGCGCGGAAAACAATACCGCGCCTGAAAATGTTTTTCTTTATTGTTGACTGGGACAAGGCCGAAACGATTTCCAAAGTTTTTGAGGAGGAACACGTCCGTTTCCACTTCATAAGCAAAGGAAGGGGGACTGCCCGTTCCGAGATACAGGATCTGTTGGGAATAGGCGCTACTGACAAGGCCGTAATCTTCTGCGTTGAACAGGAGGTTCTTGTTCAGGTGCTGTTAAAGGAAGTGAGGAAAAAACTCGGGTTTCATAAACCCGGCGCCGGCATTGCCTTTATCATTCCCTTATCGGGGATCAACACGCCGCTGATGCGGGTTTTCAAGGAAAGCATACACAAGAATGAAAAAATAACCCAGGATGAATATTCACCCGTTAAAAACAAAGGAGGAACCATGGCATCAGGGAAAAATACAGCCTCTGCAATAAACAATGATCTTATCTTAGCGATAATTAATCACGGATTCAGCGAGGAATTTATGAATGTCGCCAGGGAGGCCGGAGCTACGGGCGGCACCGTAGTCCATGCAAGAGGGCTTTCCCATGAAGGCCCGGTCAAATTCTTCGGCATTTCGGTTCAGGAAGAAAGGGAGATTGTGCTTGTACTTACCAGCCGTGAAAGGAAACTTGCCATTATGGAAGCGGTCAGCAATTCCTGCGGAATTACCACAAAAGCGGAAGGGCTTATTTTTTCCCTGCCCGTGGAGAATGTCATGGGCCTTAATCTTGAATAAACTACTTAACCGCCGTTATGGTCTTGGTATCGCAGGACATAAATTGGGTAAACGCCCTTACCTCTATGTTATGCGATCCAGAGGCAAGGCCTGAGGCGTCAAGCGAAACATTGCCTAAACCTGAGTTGAAACTTTCTTTGTAAGCCCCGTCGATATACACGTCGATTTTGACAACTTTATCGTCAGCGCCTGACGAAAGGGCAAGACCTAGGTTAAGGTTTGTCCCTGAAAACACGGCTGAGTTAATTGTCACAGCCGGATTGGTCAACTGCGCCGGAGTGAGCCTGTTACCGCCCGCCATCGGCAAATTACCCTTAAAATTTGTTCTTATATCATCGACTTTTCTGTTCCCCAGCACGACTATGCTTTTAGGAGACCCGCGCAGGATTATTTTCGGTTTACCCGGCTTTGTGCCGGCTTCGCCTCTCCGGGTTAAATATGATAAATATTTTACCGTAGAATAATCCCAGTTAATGATATTTGTTTCAACAACATCTATAGCCAGCGCATCCCTGGACGCGAGTATGCAGCGTAAATTTTTCCTGTTTGGAGTTAAAGCGGTTCCTTCACTTGAACCCTCCGGGAGAGGGCCTTGTTGAAGTCCCTGCAATCCGTCCATTACCACAAAATCGGCCGGAATACAGGAAAAAAAGTCGGCAATCCATTGATGAAGCTGCTCCGTATTGTGGTTTATCATGTTATTACGTCCTATATCTGTTCTGCTTATACCGTAAACTCTTGGCGGAGCGGCCCCTATTGATATATTTTTAATAGCGCCTGTGACTACAGCGTCCCAGTGATTTTTTACCACCGGCAGACAGATAACCGCGTCCGCATCATACATTTTTTTATTTACGTAATATGTGCCGTTTTTAAAATAAGACGCATATCTACCGGTCGGAGCCGTTTTATACAGATAATTATCCAATTTGACCTCGGTAATATAATCCGCCTGACTGCCTGTGGCGACCCCGGCGCCTTCCCATGCGCCTTCGTTGTCAAGGGGAATAATTTCATCTACCGCGCTGAGATTTGTCGTTGTATAGCCTATATTGGTAAAATTAGTCGCTGTAGACCCCTTCCCCGATCCTTCAATGACCAGGATCTTACCCGCGCCGGCGGCGCCTTTCGCGCCTATAATTTCACGTACAAGCTCCGCTGTCGCCTGTACCACCCGCCAGTCGGTGCAGACGCCGTTAACCTCCCTGGGAATAACAGAGGCTGACGTATTCCAACTATAATTAGTGACTATTACATTGGGCTTGAGCACGACCGTATCGCCGTGTTTTATAATTCCTCCAAGCCCGCCCGCAAGAGCGACCGCCTCGGTAACAAGTTTTTTTATCTCGGCGTAGGTAAAATTTGCCGCCTGCGTTACCGTTGTTGACTGTACCAGTGAGACTACCGATGATCCTGCCGGCGTAGCCGGTTCTGTGGACGCGGGTTCTATGGGCGCGGGTTTTTCCGATGTGGTTGTCTTTTCAGGGGTTTTGCAGGTTGTAAAACAAACCGTAACAACGAGAGTCAATAATAACAAAAGTTTTTTCATAACACCTTCTCCTAAATATTATCAGGTTCTCACCGGTTATTTCTTCAAATACATTTTAGCATATTGGTCAGAGTTCATATACGACGAATTCCTTTCATTGTCGGTACTGCCTTTGACAAACATGCTTCCGATAAAATGATCGCGGTCGCCTGTCTGGCTGCTGTTTTTGCTGTGGGCGTCTTTATCGTTGTCGCAATAGGCAACCGCAAAGCCGATTTTCTTGCCCTCGGTCAATGTCACAAGCGTATTGGCAGGGTCAACAGCCGGGGTGCTGTTCAGAGGATACGAACTGTTGAATACCTTTATTTCTGTTTCCCAAACATATGTATGGGTAGTATCGTTTTTATTTATTACATATTTTAAATGGGAATTTCGCAGTTCATTCCGGCTTCCAATCCAGTCCGCAACATTAACACCGTCAAAATTCATGTGGTAGGTAAAAAAGTTATTTCCGCCGCCGGCGGTACGGGAGCCGCCCGAGGCGTTTTCGTCGATAAACAATTCCAGACAGTCATTCTTTTCAGGGCTTTGATTCGGGGTAGTTGCCGGCGTATAAATTATGTCGTCTATGATTTCCGCCAGAAGATACAGCCTGTCCGCTGTCCATACAACTTTAAACCTTCCCGAAAAATCGTCGGTTTTTGGTATAGTGCCGTCAGACGCGACTGAGGCCCCTGTGGGAAGGCTTCTTGGTGATTGGTACATCCACGCGTATTTAATATCCTGCCACTGGGCCTTTGCCCAGCACGGATCGTCGCCGACCCCGTCTATTACAGGGGGAATTTCAGCAAAATAAGCGTAAAAATCGTCCTGCCCCAGGGTAATGGGTTTATCCCCTGTACCCGGATTTTCCGTATTGCCGGTGTTGCCGTTAGCGGCGTCCTGACTGCCCTTGGCTTCGCAGACCCCAGCCATAACAATTAAGACCAAAAGAAACAGAATCTTTTTCATAATGGCATTAATTATATCGGTTTATTGTGATTTGATCCACGAATAAAATTCCCGCATAACGTAGAAGGCCGGTTTGCGGGTCTTCCTGTCGGCGTCGATTAAGCCTTTCCGGTTAAAACCTTCCTGATACCGGTTAAGACGGCGCGGGCAGCGAAAATCGTAGAGTATCCAGGGGGTTGTTCCCGCGATATACGGGCACTTTTTAAAAGTTTCCACCTGCTGTTCATAGATTCTTTTTTGCTTATCCTCGGTCCACAACTCGTCAATTGTCCCCCTCTGCCCCATCCGCGCGTCGCCTCCGAATTCGCAGACAAGCACGGGCTTGCCCGGATTTGAGTTTGTTAATAATTTTGGCAGTTTTTCAAAATCCGGATCGTACCAGCCGTAGTATTCGTTAATACCTATAACGTCAAGATGTTCGGCAAGCCTGTCTTCTATTTTCAATTTTTCATGTTTAATAAGGCAGGCGGCCGATACAAGCCTTGAGTTATCAAGCGTCTTTGCTTTTTTTGCGAGGCGGGACATAAAATCAAGGCGCGGGTCAGTATCCGCGTTTTCGTTTCCTATTGACCAGATGATAACGCTCGCGCGGTTGCGATCCCGCAGAATTAGCTCGGAAAGCTGGTTTTCCGCGTCATTATAAGTTTCCGGATTGTCAAAAGCTATTGCCCAGTAAACGGGGATTTCTTCCCATAACAGCACCCCTTCCTCGTCGGCAATGCGCGCGAAACGCGCGTCATGCGGATAATGGGCAAGCCTGAAATATACGCCGTTCATGTCCTTTAAGTCCCGGATTGCCGCGCGTATTATTTCTTCACTGGTTGTTTTGCCTGACGCGAAATGATCCTCGTGAACGCATACGCCGCTTAAAAATATCCTCTGCCCGTTAAGGAATATTTCATGTCCCTTTACGCTGATTGTCCTGAAACCGATACGATCCCTTGTCGAATCAATATGCGTTCCGGCTTTATATGTAAAAATAACATCATACAGTTTGGGATTTTCAGGGCTCCACAGTTCAGGCTTGACGGAAAATGCCGCTTCTCCCTTTCCGTTTTCAACAGTAATATCATGGCATATTCCCAGTTCGGGTATTTCCATGGTTACTTTTCCCTTAACCTGCGTTCTGTCAGCGCCACTTAAATACACGTCAGCCAACACTGTCGAGAA